>Ga0190363_1001592_pt1 | contig 13351 bp, 16 predicted proteins | sample 48721867_MG_FD_161272 | JGI IMG/M metagenome (GOLD analysis project Ga0190363, IMG submission 161272) | Hydrothermal vent microbial mat bacterial communities from Southern Trench, Guaymas Basin, Mexico - 4872-18-6-7_MG | ecosystem: Environmental > Aquatic > Marine > Hydrothermal vents >...
TACATCTTTAGCCTCCTCCGGCTGAAGCTCCACCGGAATACTGTGGCCATAGAGCGCGCGTATCTTGCCATTCCTTATCTCGAATCTCCGCCTCTCGCTTTTCTCAACTATTTCACGAATTAATTGCTCGTCTGTTTGCGGATACCTTTTCTTTAGTTTCTCTATTAGCTCCGTTAGATTAACGAATCCCTGTTTATCCATTTTCAAGTCCTCAGGGTTATGTCTCAGAAGATAGCTCATGTATTTGCTGATTCTGGTTTTTATCCGCTCTGTCATCAGTTCGGTCTAAGAATGTTTTAATCATCCTTTAAATCGTAACTTTAAAGGCTTATGAACTTGAGTCTTCTTTCTCAATTAATCCGACTTTTTTCGCAAGTATTTTCATTAGCTCCTCTTCTTCTAAGGCTTGTTTCTCTTCTGGTGTTAAGTCTTGTGGAAGCCAAGTTGGTTTTTCTCGATCCTTGTAATATGCTCTTATCGCTCTTCTAAGTGCTCCGACGGCCAGAACCCCGCAATGATATTTTATTGCTGGTAGGCCGCCGAGTTCGTCTGAGATTTGTTTCCAAGTTATTTTCCATGCTTCTTGGAGTGATTTTTCCTTGACTAACTCAGTCAGGATGCTTGATGCCGCGATGTTTGCCGCGCAGCCATAGCTCTCGAAGGATGCTTTGATTATTTTCTCCGTTTTTTCATCGACTTTGAGATATATTGTGATCATGTCTCCGCATGCGAGGCTTCCAGCTGTTGCTACGGCGTTCGCGTCATCGAGTCTGCCGAGGTTCTTCGGGTTTCTGAAAAGCTCTAAGACCTTTGGGCTATATGGTAACGGGGTTCTTGACATATCTTTCACTTCATCTCCCTTGGAGCTAATGATCGTATTCTGTTAACGGCTTCAATTATCTGCTCAACAGCGTATCTTATATCCTCTTCATCATGCATGGGAGAAGTCTTCATCAAGATACTTCCATGAGCCATCTCATACGGCCTACCTATACCAATGAGGACGTGGGATGGCTCAAGTATCCTGCTCGTGCAGGCGCTTCCGCTTGAAACATACACACCTCGGAGGCTCAATTCGACTGTTAAAGCTTCTCCCTCGCAGCGTAGGAAGCTTAAATTAACATTGTCAGGAACTCTCTTATCGCCCCTCGGACCATTTAGGAAGACCTCATCTAAACTACTCGCTGCTCCCTCGATCAACATATCTCTAAGCTTCCTCATCTTCTCTCGATAAGCATCGAGATTTCTTTCTAAGATTTCTAGAGCCTTCGCGAAACCAGCTAGCGCTGGAACATTCTCAACTCCAGGCCAGAGGGTTTGAGAGCTTAACTGACCATGAAGTATGGGCTTAAGCTCGATTTCCTCTTTTTTGTATAGGGCTCCAGCTCCTTTAGGTCCGTAAACCTTATGGCTGCTGAAAGACGCCATATCTACTTCAAGCTTGGAAAAGTCTAAGCTGATTCTTCCGAGCGCGTCACAGGCATCCGTATGCACGATTATCTCGGGATCCTTGTCTTTAACGATCTCTATCACCGCTTTCAAATCTTGGATTGTTCCTATCTCATGGTTGACGGCGGCGATGCTTACCAGAAGAGTGTCTTTGTCAACGAGATTTGAGAGCTTATCTAAATCAATGAATCCCTCTTCATCGACTGGAACCTCCTCCACTCTAAATCCAAGTTCTTGAAGGCTTTCAGCTGGAAACTTCACGCTCAGATGCTCAATAGCTGAGTAGACTATCTTCTTTCGACTCGGCTTTGCTTTAGCAAGCCCAATTATCGCGAGATTGTTTGCTTCCGTCCCGCTATGCGTGAAAACGATGTCGCCACCATTCACATTAATCAATTTCCTTAAGTTCTCCTCAGCCTCTAAGATCACGTCGTATCCTCGCCACCCAAGTTTATGCGTGATCGATGGGTGGCCGCAGCTCCTATACGCCTCGAACATCGCGTCCAATGCTTCTGGGAAGATTAGTCCGGAGTTTTCGAGGTCTAGGTAGACTTCTCGCTCGACTTCGCCGTGAAGTCTTAGAAGCGCCTTCACGTGTTTTCTCTGTTCAGTAATTGATGGGCTCAATCTTTCGCTACCTCTTCTCATAATGTTATCCCGTGATCTTAGGGAATTGAACTAGTTCAGCCTTCTTGCCTAATACCCGCTTCACAGCCGTTCTACAAATCTTACAGAAGGACGTGTCTCTGGGAGGTGCGCCCGTTGCTAAGATCTCTTTAACATATCTATCAACGTATTCCCTTACCTCTTTCGATCTTGTGAGCATTTTCGCTACTCGGGCGCCTCGCTTAGAGTTTAGATAATGGCTTACGGATGGCTGGGATACTCCGAGAAGCTTGGCGACCTCAGTTTGCGTGAAATTATATTCATCGATCAGCTTTTTGGCTATCATAAGTCTTATAGCTGGAAGCACATACCTCGCGGAGACCTCACAGGGAAGCATCGATACCAAACTTCAATCATCATTACGCCGTTATAAGTTTTGAGGAGGCTACACCTCAATCAATATCTCAAAATAATTTTCCACCCGCTTAAATCCTATAAACTTGTGGCCAGTTCGGGTAGCCCACTCCTTTACATCTTGAGGGGCCTTGGGATCAGTTGCTAGAAGCTTAATTCTGGTTCCGGGGGCAGATTTTCTAACCTCCTTGAGTAGGGTCGTTATCGGCCCCGGACAGGACTTATACCTCGCGTCCACGATCTTCTCGTCCGTTTCCATGCAAGATCCCCGGCTTCCTGAAATACTTCTCGAATTGTTCAGCGTATTTATAACCGCTATCAGGGAATATTAGGACGAAGTTTCCCCCATCAGCTGAGATCTTCTTGAATGCTTGGAAAACCGCTCCCGAACTCAATCCTATGAGCAAACCTTCCTTTCTCGCGACTTCGAGCGCGCCTTCTATCGCCTCATCTAAGGTTACGTCAATAACCTCATCGAACTCTGCTAGATGCACCCACTTCATACCGGATTCGATTCTCCGTATTCCGGGAATAATTTCCTTGGGGGCCGGCTGGACTCCTATCAGCTTAACTTTTTCACCATACTTGCTCTTGAAGTAAATTGAGATTGCGCTCATGTGACCCGATGTCCCGAGCCCGCCGATTATGTAATCTGGCTCGACCCCAATCGAGGTGAGCTGTTGATCGAGTTCCCGCGCCGTGTATTTTAAGTGAACCTTGAAGTTTGCATCGTTCTCGAATTGGTTTAGGTGGGTTGCTTTATCCCTTTTAGCCATGGCTTCGACGTCGCCTATCGCCTCGACCGTCAGGCTAACTGGCATTCTAACAACCTCGGCTCCTAAAACCTTCAGAAATGTATCGCTCACCTTCTGAATTGATTTAGGAATGAATAGCTTAGCCCTCTTTCCGAGTATATTCGCGATCGATGCTAAAGCTATCCCAGTGTTCGTGGACGTGGCCTCATACAAGACATCTCCCAATAGTCCCCTTTCTAAAGCCTCCATAATCATTGACCAGCCTACCCTATCCTTGACGCTATTACTAAATGGATTAAACGCCTCAAGCTTCGCGTAAACCGCTTTCCCTCCAATTGAGAACGACTTGAGCCTGACGAGTGGAGTAGGCCAATTATCAACGAGGAGTGAAAGCGTGTCATCATACACTCTCAGCCTACGTCGATCCACCTCCCACGATACCCCGAGATCCTCTAAGGAAAAAGGGACAGATTCAGGTTTAATCGAAAACTCTAATCTGAACTCCTCGAGGGCAAGCCTACCTCTCCGCGAATATTCCTCAAGTAGCTTATCGATGCCGATGCTCTCTTCAACAGGCTTAACCCTGAAGATCTTGATTTCATCTCTACTCGCTAGAACTATTGGCGCCTTAGAAGCTGATAGAAGCTTGAGGGCTTCCAGCACCTCCACTCCATCAACAACGACCCCGCTATCCTTCTCCACGATCAAGGGTCTGCTTAGGCTTTGCCGACCCATGATCTCGCGATAAGCTTCTAAAACGCGGCTGAGACCTGGATCGAAAACCTGCTTAAGCTCATCTACTCCGATAAGCTTAACCTCGCTCATCTAATGTGATCACCTCAAAAACTATTTTCCAAGCTCATTCTTTATGCGCTCCAATCCTCTTTTGAAGACCTCAAGCTCATCCAAGGTATTGTAGAGGTAGAATGATGCTCTAACCGAACTTCGGGCACCGAAGACTTTATGGAGAGGCTGAGCGCAATGGAACCCCGATCTAACCGCAATATTCTCGAATTCGTCGAGAAGGGCGGCGACAAGTTCTCCGCTAACACCCTTCAGATTAAATGCCACTAAACCACAACGCTTCTCAGGATCCATAGGGCCATAAACCTCTATTCCATCAAGTTCTTTGAGAATATCGATTGCGCGCGCTGTCAACTGCTTTTCATACTCCCTTATAGACTCCATTCCAATCGACTTGAGATAATCGACCGCTGCGGCTAAGCCTATCGCTCCAGCTATATTAGGCGTACCAGGCTCAAATCTCCAAGGCATATCATTAAGTCTATAGCTGTAAAGCTCTACGTGGCTGATCATCTCACCTCCTCCAAAAGGCGGCTCAAGCTCCTCCTCAACCCCCTCTCTAATGTAGAGACAGCCTATCCCGGTTGGTCCGAGAAGCTTGTGACCGCTGAAAGCTAGGAAATCGCAATCAAGCTCTTTCACATTTATCGGCATATGTGGAACGGATTGAGCTGCATCAACGAGAAGTAGGGCGCCGTGATCATGAGCGATCTTAGCTACTCTCTTCACATCATTTATCGTTCCTAAGACGTTTGAGACATGGCAGACGGCTATCAATCGAGTTCGATCCGTGACAAGTTGCTCAAGTTCATCTAGGTCTAGTTGACCATCCTGCTTAACCCCAGTATACTTCAGCTCAACACCGAACCTCTTGCTAGCAATCTGCCAGGGAATCATGTTCGAGTGATGCTCCATAACCGTTGAAATCACTTCATCACCCGGAATCCACTTAATCCCATAGGCAACCAAGTTTATGCCCTCGGTAGTATTCCTCACGAACACGAGTTCATTCGACTTACATCCGATAAAATCGGCTATCCTGCTCCTAGAATCCTCATAGAGATCTGTCGCCTCCTGAGATAGCTCATAGACCCCTCGATGAACATTCGCAGAACAATTCTCATAATAACTCTTCACAGCATCGATTACCTGCCTAGGCTTAAGGGTCGTAGCCGCGTTATCAAAATAGATCAAAGGCTTCCCATTACGCCTCCTCGAAAGAACTGGAAAATCCTCCCTAAGCTTACTAAGATCCTTCAAACCGCCTCTCAAGCACCTAAGGTAATCAGGGTTATAAGGCTTTGGGGAAGAGAATTTATATAACAGTGTTATATATCGCCAAGAATGCAAATGATGACGTGGCTAGGCTCCGCTGAGCAATATGCAGAAGATCCTAGCTTGAGGAATGTCCTTCGAGAACTTTCATGCAGACTTGCGATCCTGCCGATGAGTATTCTCAGACCTCATGAATCAACAGACCCGAAGCTCGTCAACGAATTAATGGAAGACATAAGGCTACGCGGCCACCTGAGAAAACCCATACTAGTAGATTTGGAAACCTTGATCATAATAGATGGTCATCATAGAGTTGAAGCCCTCAAGAGGCTCGGATGTAAAAACATTCCTTGCCTTTTGGTGGATTATCGATCCCCTAGAATCACCGCTTTGAAATGGAAGGGTGGTGAGAAGTTATCTAAGTTGCTGGTTTTGAAGGCTGGTTTGAGCGGCGACCTCATGCCTCCGAAGACCACGCGCCACATCGTAGTCCTATGCAATAGATATATTCACGTCTCGGAGATACAATTCGACCTAAACATTCCTTACCAAAAATTGATGTAAACTTCTGAAAGGCGTTTTTAATCAGAAAAATGAAAAATTTAGGAGAGAATGCAGCTTAGAGTAACGCTGGCAGATATAGTTCCCTCGCCAGGAGCTATCGGCACTTCCGCCTTCCCTTCGTAGGCCGCGCGCACGATTATTGGAGGAGTTTGCTGGGGAGAGATGTTTATCGATTCTACTCGTATTATCTTTAATCCTAGCGATGACGCAGCGGCTTCAGCTTTTGCTAAAGCGTTGGCAACTGCGTTCTGAATAGCCTTCGACGTTAGCTCGGATTGCTTCTCCTTTGAAAGCGTGAATCGTAAATTGTACATGCTGTCGGCTCCAGCTGAAAAGGCTACATCGATCACTTTTCCGACGAGCTCTATATTCGTAATCTCGACTTGTAAGCTATAAGAGACCTCGTAGTCCACTATCTTAGGCGGCTTCTGCTCCCAATCGTATCTCGGCCTAATCGTTAGCCCTAAGGTCTTCATATTATCTCGGCTGATTCCAAGAGATTCGAGTGAAGAGATTATCGCTGAAGCCTTCGCCGTACATTCCTCCAAGGCCTCTGACGCCGTTTTTCCATATCCGAGACTTACAAATGTCACTACAGCTCTATCTGGGGCGAAGGTGACCTCGCCGTATCCCGAGACCGTTAGACGAGTATAGTTCTTTGGCTCGAGATTGATGGTAGTCGCGTCGTTTGTAGTAGCATATCCAACGCTTATTCCAATTATGGAAATCACTAGAGCAATAACAGCGATTACGCCAATTCCCGCCACCAAAGCGGTCAAACCACGATTCATCAAATATACTCGAAAACCGAGCCTTTTAATGCCTCTTAATTGAACAGATTGTTCGAATACCGAGAACATCCGAGTAGAGGCCTGAAAGGAACAGGATTATTGGGAGAGAAGTGGTGGACCGGGCGGGATTTGAACCCGCGACCTCCCGCATTTCAATTACTCCACTTTCAGTTAAGTCCTCTCAGCTTATATTGTATCATTCTAGTGTTGAAATATCGAGTCTATGACTCAAACAGTCAAGCATCAAGATTTAATAAAGCGACTTTGGCTGTATGGGCAAGTAATGGAGCTTCGGAAGATGGGCTTCGGCTACAAGCAAATCGCGAAGACGATTAAGAATGATCATGGGATTAGTCTGAACCCCGGAATGATTTGCAATTGGGTTAAGGGTAGACATCATCCGCTTGGAAGATGTAACAAACTCATTGAAGGACCAGAGTTATCCTACGTTATAGGTGGATGGATCGGAGATGGATATCTTAGACTCGATAGAAGAAATTATCGACACTATGTTACATTAGCGGTAAGTGACCTAGATTTTGCTATCGAATGGGGTAAGAAGCTCGCGATAGCGTCCGGAAAGAAAGATTCGTACAAGCCGAGGTGGAATGAAAAACTTCAAAGATGGGTCGTCCAAGGCAGTAATAAACTGCTGTATTTATTGTTGAAGAAAACACGGAAAAATCCATGGATAATAATGCCAATTTTGAAGAAATATCCAGAACACGCACTTAGAGGGTTTTTCGATGCCGAAGGATCCGTCGATCTTTCTCGCTACTGTGTTAGAGCATTCAATACATGTATCGAGATCATTGAAATCATCAGAAAACTGATAGAGGAGATCGACATAGAAGAATACAGGATCTATGGTCGTCGCATGAGGAAGTATTTTACGCGAAATGGGAAAACATATAAGCGCAATAAACTCATCGAGTGGTCAATTGAAATATACAGAAAAGAAAATATCGAGAAATTCGCAAAAGTAGTTGGCTTTACGATAGAGAGGAAAAGGCAATTATTAGAACGGTTATTAAATAGCTACAGATCATAAATAGGCTTTTTATAACATTTAAATAAGTGGAGGTATGGACCGGCCGGGATTTGAACCCGGGACTTCGGGCCCCCTTGGGGGTCTCCCGCACGCCAAGCGGGCGATCTCCCAGCTGATCTACCGGCCCCTAGATTCGATTTTTCATTAGGTCGTCTTTAAATCTTTTTGTGGCAGATTTATTTTTCTCTGATATTTTTAGGCGAGAAGCTTCTTGGGCTTAAGCCAGTTGTATTTTCTCCATTTCTTGGTTTCTCCGAATCCGCAGTGGGCGCATCTTCCTTTCTTTATGTTAAATGAGTGTTTTCCGCATCTTCTACAGCGTATGTGGACTACTTTGTTCCTTTTTCCAAAGGATGGAGTTCCTTTCGTCATCTCTCTTCACCCTCCTTCACGGTTGGGGAGATCATCATTACATTATCTCCTCTTATGACTATCATTCCAAGCCGCTTCTGCGTCGAGTTGTCGTCCGAGATTTCCTCGGCTTGCTCTAAGACTAGGTTCATGTGCTGATCGTATCCTTGGAGTATTCCTCTCAGCAACTTGCCTCCCCTCAGCCTCACCAGCACCGTGCTTCCGAGACTCTTTGACAGAACCTTTAATGAAATGTCCGAAGACAACCTCTCAGCCTACTTCACAGCATTTAATCACCAATATTAATTTTTACCGCAGTTAGCGATAATTCTCCCCGCATATTGAATCTATACTCAGAGAGTTTAATCCATCTGCGAGGGAAGCTACCTTTTTCTCTCGGCAGGAGAATTTTATCGCTGGTTCGATATGAGCGGCGAAGTGGAGCGGAAGATTTTAAGGGAAATCGAAGAAGAAGTGCAGAAAATTCTAAGCGAGGAGAAGAAGAGGCAGGAAGTTTCGAAAGCGCCCATCGAGATACATTATCTAAAAACCATGAGGGAAGATTTACTCGAGGAGCTTCTTGGAGAAGGTGGGGGAAAGGTCATTTTATTAGCATTGAGCCAGGAAAACTTGGATCAGGTTAAGGGTAGGATCTCGGAGCTTGCCCAAAGAGTTCGAGAGGCTAATGGTGAGCTGTATTTCGTTCGTTGGCCAACACTGCTGATCTCCTTAGGAGATACGCGGATCAGAGTTCACGATTGATTATTCAGCTCTTAGACTCAAGGGTTATCGATTCGAGGTTCTGCGGGGTATATATCCTAGTATTTGGAAGGACTTTAGAAGCGCTTTTCGCTAGGCTTGTTACGGCGTCAGGCTCTCCGTGAACGAGTATGAGCTTTCTTGGTTTGGGCTTGAATGCTCGGAGATAGCTTAGTAGCTGTTGCCTGCTTGAGTGGCCTGAGAATCCATCAACTTTGACCACTTCGAGCTTGACGTTTACGAGTTCGGTCTTTCCAGTTTCGTCTATTATCGAGAACTCTCTCACGCCCTTGAGAAGCTTCCTTCCAAGAGTTCCCTCGACCTGATAGCTCACGAAAATCAACATGTTCCGGTCATCGGACGCGAACTCTCTTAGATAGGTTAGAATCGGGCCTCCTTCGAGCATTCCGGACGTGGCCATGATTATCATTGGTCCCTCCATGTTTAGGATGTCGTCTCGCTGCTGCTGGCTTCTAACGGCCGTGAAGTATTCGCTCATGAAGACGTTTCCTAGCTCCTCGATTCTTCCGCCAAGCTCTCTTCCTAGATAGCTTGGGAAGGCTGTGTGGATGGCGGTTGCCTCGATGACGAGTCCATCCAAGAAGACTGGCACTTCCGGTATCATTCCAGTAGAGAATAGATGGTTTAGAACCAGCATTATCTCCTGAGCTCTTCCAACAGCTGGGACGGGTATCAGGACTTTTCCTCCGCGCTCTATCGTCTGCTTGATGTAGTTCGCGAGAAGTTGCTCGCTCTCCTCCCTCGTGAACTGGACTGGTGTCGCTCCATAGGTGCTCTCCATGATCAGAGTCTCGGCTCTCGGGAACTTGTAAACCGCTGCATCTAGGGTTCGGCTATTCTCAAACTTGAAGTCACCAGTATAGATGACGTTGTGGAATCCCTCTCCTATATGGATGTGGATTATCGCGGATCCGAGGATGTGGCCCGCATTGTAGAAGGTTATCCTGATATCAGGCGTAATGTTAGTGACGACTCCGTAGCTCAGGGTCACGGTATGCTGAATCGCAGTCCTCACATCGCGCTCGGTATATGGCGCGAAGACCCCCTCCTTGCCGGCCACGTTGATGAAGTCTAACTGTTGCATCAGCATCAAGGGCAGGGTCGGCTCAGTGCAGTAAACAGGACCTCTGTAATCGTACTTGAAGAGATATGGAACCATTCCCATGTGGTCGAGGTGGGCGTGGGTGATCACGACCGCGTCTAACTCATTGACGAGATCCTCCATTATATCGAATCTCGGAATCATCTCTATGTTTCTCGTTCCACCTGGCGAGAAGCCGCAGTCTAAGAGAACTTTACTTTCATTCGTTTGGAGGAGGATCGCGGATCTTCCGACCTGCATTCCTGAACCTAGGATCGTTATGACCGCGTCCTTGGTTTCGAAAACTTGATTTCTGAAAACTTTCTCGCCTATCCTTCTAAGGGCTTGAAGCCTTTCCTCGGGGTAGCCGTAAATTATGTTATTCGCCTTCTCAATCGTCTTCGTTTGCATGGGAGGCTGCATCTCGACGCGAATAACCCAGCCCGTCTCGGCGCTGAACTTCTTAACCTCGTCATCAGACGGTGGCTTGACTGTCGGAGTTAGCTCGACGACTACTTCTCCGATCAATTCATTGAAAATCAAAGCTTGAACTCCCTTAATCGCCTCCTTTATCCTGCTTTCCAAAACCTCTTTCGGAGCCCTTATCGATTCATCCGGTCGAATTACTATCCTCTTCTTGATTAGGGTCACTAAGTCCTTCGCTATCTGATCCCTATTCGAGAAGACCTCGGGGTTCCGAGTGTAGATCGCGATCCTCGGCCCCTCGAACTCTATCTTCGTTACTCCGGCTTCGATCGGGTTCACAATAGAGAAGTATCTAGCTATTTCATGCCGCAGCTTATCCAGTGAGAAAAGTTCCTGCGAGGTCATGATCGTGAGAACCTTACCCTAATACACTGTTTTCACATATTTCGCATAAAGCGGCTTCTTCTCTTCAAGTGTGAGCTCCGTGTATTTTCCATCGACCTTGATATATGCTACATCTATGCTATCTCCCGAGCCGATATCCCTCTGAATCGCGGCGGCGATCGCTTTGAAGACGAGCTTAGCAGCCTCTTCAACGCTCATATTCTCATCATACTCGCTCTCTAAGATACCGTAGGCTATCGGAGAGCCTGATCCCGTCGAGAAGATCTTCTCCTCGGTGAGCGTTCCGTATAGGTCTACGTTGAAGATGTGTGGGCCTTGAGAATCTACTCCAGCTATTATGAGCTGGACTTCATATGGGAAGAGCCTCCATCTGAAAGCCATGTTCGCAGCGAGCCTAGCAATCGATATTATCGGCATAGACCTATTCCAGAGGACAGAGTAGTATCTCACGTTGGCGCGCAGGTAGTCGATAATGTTCTGAGCATCCGCGACCCTTCCAGCGATCGTTATCGCAGCGTAATCGGAGAGTGGGAAAACCTTCTTACACTTCCTATGCGCTACGAAGAAGCCGGCCGTCGCTCGGGTATCCGTAGCTAGGGCGACACCGTCCTTAACTACCAAACCTACAGTCGTAGTGCCCGTTTTTACCGATTTAGCTTGGAAAACATCTCCAGAAAACATCTACCTTAGCACCCAGATGCAGCCGGATCTCCAGCTGCCTCCTCCAGCCTAATGACTACTAAGAAGCTTAATAAAAGGTTTATGGGGTTCGAGTGAAAAATTATTTGCTGAACGTTATTGAGATTATGCTTAATAAGGAGGTTCTAGAGAGAGAATTTTTGAGCATTTATGTCGAGTGAAGGCTCAGCGGCGGAGCAAAAACCTGAAAAGAAGGAGGTGCAGCAAACTCAGCCTCAGCAAATCGTTAGAGAAGGCGACTTAGTTCTAATCGACTACACCATCAGGGTTAAGGAAAGCGGAGAACTCATCGAGACCACTATTGAGGACGTGGTTAAGAAAGAGGGGCTCGAAGCCTCGGGAAGATTTGAACCCAGACTCGTCATCCCGGGAAAGGGATTCATGCTGAAAGCATTTGAAGAGCAGATAATCGGAATGGCTCCAGGAGAAGAGAAGAAATTTGAGATCCCGCCTGAGAAAGCATTTGGACCTAGAGATCCATCTAAGATCAGGGTTATTCCGCTTAGAAGATTGAAGGATGTAGAGGGGCCGATAACGATTGGAAGCAGGATCGTAGTCGATGGGAGAGAAGGCATAGTAAGAAGCATAGGATCTGGAAGAGTTCAAGTAGACTTCAATCCATATCTCGCGGGAAAAACTCTCGACTGCTACGTGAAGGTCGTTAAGATCCTGACCGAGAAGAATGAGAAGATTAAGGCGCTGATCCATTATAGGATACCTGATGTAGATGTGTCGAAGTTTAAGATTAGGACGACGAAAACTTCTGTTACAATCCAGATACCAGATGAAGCAATACTCTTGCCTACGATCCAGGTTGCAAAGAGGGCTCTCGCCAAAGATTTGATGGAATATGTTGAGGGAATTGAGAAAGTAACGTTTACCGAGGTCTTCGCTAAGGAGAAGGCTTAGTAGAGTGTCAGTAGCTCAGGGCTCGCAGATTCATCTTCAACATCTATTATCGCGCAGAATCCGTTTTTCGCAGCTCCAGCATTCACGATAACGGTTTTCCCGATCTTAGTTATTCCTCGACCCTCATGTGCATGACCAGTACACACCAGAATTGGCTGAACCTCCTCGACAAATTTTCTAACAGCAGTGCTTCCAATATGCTTCGTCCCGGTGAAATCCACTTCAGTCCCATATGGAGGGCTATGAGTAACTAAGATCATCTTCTGCAGTTGTCGGAAGTTTTTGAGAACGTCTTCGAACTCCTCTTCCTCAAGCTCGGTAAGCGTTCCGAATTTGCCGCTACCTCCACCTGCTCCCACGAAAGTATAGCCAGAGAACTCCTTTAGCTTGCCATTGAGATTAATGGCATTCAGCTTTTCAGGATTCCATTTCAGAAGCTCTGGAGAATCACAGTTCCCGGAAACGAAGAAGATCGGTAGCTCGGCTTTGGAGATTGTTTTCAAGATTTCTTCGGCGTCGCTTGGACCTCCGAAGTGGGTTATATCTCCCGCGATTACTATTAGATCCGCCTTAAGCTCCTTGGCTTTCTCAGGAATCCTCTCCGCGGCCTCGAAGCTTCCATGTATATCGCTAACCTGAAAGATCCTCATAGCGAATCAGAAATTACTATGAGAAATTAAAATATTTCTTTTCGAAAGACGGCGAAGTAGAATAAGCCTTTTTCAGCTTGTTAGATATGAACACGCCAAATTTAGTAAAAGCTTTAAGTGGTAAAGGGTCTGCCTAAGGTAATGGCGATGCTGAGAAATAACCCTTTTAATAGATCACCTATTTCCGGAATAAATGGTAAACCTCTGAACGAACGCCAACTCCCGGAACATTATCCTGGTTATAGATGGGCTGTTTTAGCAATAGCGTTGATAGCGTTTTCCTGCTATGGAACTGGAATGGTTTGCATTGGCATAGTATTGCCGGATCTCATAAGAGAATT
>Ga0190363_1001593_pt1 | contig 13344 bp, 19 predicted proteins | sample 48721867_MG_FD_161272 | JGI IMG/M metagenome (GOLD analysis project Ga0190363, IMG submission 161272) | Hydrothermal vent microbial mat bacterial communities from Southern Trench, Guaymas Basin, Mexico - 4872-18-6-7_MG | ecosystem: Environmental > Aquatic > Marine > Hydrothermal vents >...
AGAAGAATATAAAGCAGGTTTAACTTCTGAAGGAAGTGCAGAGGATTTAATTAAGGAACTTGAAAGTGACTAGGTTAATCTGGGGTAGCAGTTTTAAAAAAGCATACAGAAAAACAATTAAAAATACCCTCATTTAAAAGAGAGGTTTCAAAAAGTAATTAAAACTTTCGAAAAAGATCCTTTTCATCCTTCATTGAAAACTCATAAGTTAAGTGGAAAATTAAAAGGATTATGGGCATTTGTTGTGGAATATGATTGCAGGGTGGTTTTTCAGTTTCTCGAGGAAGGGGATGTTTTACTAATTGACATAGGAAAACACGATGAAGTTTATTAAATTTAAAAATTTAAACTTGATAGAGGTCTTTTAAGGAATTTGAAATTTCTGTTTTAAACCATCAAACTCAGTAAGCGGGAAAATCATCATCCCAGATCTTAGCTCGGAAATGGGGAGTGTAGTTTATCCAGACATTATGAAGAGGTTCTTGGAGTTGGATGGAAGGAGCTGTATTAGGTAATTTCACCTGAAAAGTACAGGAAGCCGAACCCCTTGTTTTTGCTCTGGCATAAACTGTTAAAGTATAAGTTTCTCCGTCTTCTAAATTTCTTATAGTGCCTGTATCAAAGTAACCTATCCAAGTCCAGCCTTCACAAAAATTTCTATCCCAACAATCGCCATCTATTGCTTGCTGCCTCTCTCTCCATATAAATCCGGGCACATTAAGCGAACTACCCCTTGAATCTACAAAACTATACCAAACTTCACTTACTGGGTACTGATCGAAATAAACAGGACAAGGTGTACCAAAAGGACAAGGTCGTTCAGTCCAGTCTCCCATAATTATCCCTTTTAATCTAATTGAGGTTGTATCAATAGTCTTCGGGCAAGAGTCAAATATTACTGTTGCTGTCCCTTCGGAGGTCTTGGTTAGTAAAAACAAACCCAGAAAAACAAAAATCAATAGAATAAAAATTTTTGATTGTAATGATAAATTCAGCATAAGATTTTGGTCTATTATCTTTATTAATTATACTTAAAAATTTTATCTTGAGAAATAGATCTCTGTGGATAAAAAATAAAGGTAACCTTTAAAGGTTACCTTTCATTTACAATAACTCCTCCTTTTAGAGTATAAAATTCAGCCATGGTTCCTTCATATTTGGTATAAGTGGGATGAGGAACTATTCGCTGTAACTCCTTTGTATAACCGGTTTTAAGATTTCTTAAAATAAATCTATCGCCCACAGAGTGGGGAATACCCCACACCTGATTATTCGGCATTTTTATCATCTTTCTCCATCTTCTAGGGTTCACAACATAAATTCGGTTAGGCTCCCACTCTCCCCTCATGTGAGTAGGAAGTTGTCTGATTATTCCTTTAAATTTCAATTTATTTATCTTGGTTAAGGGAAGAGACCAGAAGGCGCCTCCTTTTATTGAAATTTGAATAGTTGTGGGATCGAGATCATAGACATCAAGAAACTCAGTCCGAATGCAGGTGATTTCGTAATCATAAAATTCAATCGTATCGGGTTCCGGTCCAGTAACTCTGTTTTTATAATTTATCCCCAAAATCAAAAAAACAAAATCAAAGAACAAAAAATTTTTTTCATTTTTTCACCTAATTAAATTTATGAATTATTCAGCTAAACATTGATATCCAATTAAAAATCTAAAATTTTATTATTCTTCATTATAATAGACTTAAAAATAGTTGATTTTTCCGGCTTTAATAAAAATTTTTTAGAATAATTAATTTTTTTCCTCATTGAATAAAAAATCTGAAAATAAGCGAGTTTTTCATAAACATAAGAATGCATTTCCACTTGACTCGGTGGATTAGGGCTTACAACTTCAAAGTAATCTTAATAGCTAAAAAATAATACCTTGTAAAAATAAAAAGTTGAAGATTTTCTTCTCATCATGTTAAAATGCACAATAGATAATATCCGGAGGAGAAAATGAAAAAAATAAATATTTCGATACCTTTTAATATGAAGGAAGAAGAGGTAAAGCTCTTTCTTTATATAAAATTATTTGAAGAAAACAAGCTTACCTTAGGTCAAGCAGCTAAGTTAAGTGGCTACTCAAAAAAAGCATTTATAGAAATTGTTTCGAAACATGGCATACCAGTAATAAATTACTCACCTGAGGAACTTCAAAAAGACATTCAAAATGCTTAAGACATATATAAGTGATTCAAGTTGGGGGTGTTAATATCATTGCTTTCCAGAAAAGCCTAAGATTTTGAGTTTATTGTTAAATTAAAAGATTTAGTTATAGATTTAAAATTTACTAAAATTACTGATTAATTTAAAAAGTTTTTGCTGAACATAAAAATGAAGTCTTCTTAGGCATTCCATGCACTATTTATATGCCTTTTTCCTATGTTTTATTCCAATTATATCAATAATCTTATTTTTATTATCTATAGTATAAATTATACGATAATTTCCTACTCTTATCCTAAACCCATAGCCTCCAGCTAATTTCCTGACTCCTTTTAAGTATGGATTTTTGGCAATAGATTCTATTTTTTGTGGATGCGACTCAAAATCTCCTTTGGTAAATCTCTCATTTCTTTTTCAGCTGATGGCTTAATAACTAATTTATAGTTCACAATTTTTTTCTCTTTTCAATTCTTTATAAAATTCTTGATACGGCCTTGAAATCTCTTTTTCTCTTGCAATAATTGTGGCTATGTCTTCTATATCTTCCCAAAAATCTTCATCTTCAGCTAATTTTTTAAATAGCTCTTCTTTTTCTTTTTTCTTTAAAGAGATCACAGCTTCCACGAACTGTTCAATACTTACCTTTATACTTGGCATCTCCCTACCTCCTGATTGTTATTTTAGCATATTTACGCCTGAAGTAAATACTCAATTCAACATTTTTCTTATTTTTCTATTTTCCTACTTAATGCAAAAAATATGCACCCTAAAAATAGACTCCGAGAAGTTTAGTTAAGAGCACACCACTGTTCACACTGGACTGAGGAGACCTGGACAAGTAAGTTTTAAAGTGTTTTTAAAAGCTAAGCTTCTCTAACATAGATAAAAAAATTAGCAAAACCTATTAGTCTTCCCATTTTCCGCAGAATCCAGTCTCTTTTAATTTACTCTTTCTATTTGTAGCTAAATAATTAGTGATTAAGTTAATAACTATCTCCTTGATGGTTTTTTTATTTAAAGAAGCCTCTCTCTTAAGACTCTCATGAAGCTTATCAGGAATTTCCACTATCAATTTTCTCATTTTTATCACCTCTTGTTTAATTCTATTGTAATATTTAAATATTATCAATGAATTTTAATTTAAAATTTCTATCTCTTTTCTCCATCTTGCTGAATTTTCTGAAAAATTTGCATAACTTGACTGACTTTCCAAAATTTTATTTTGGATTACTCCCCATTTGAATTAATAGTTAAGTTACTAAAACAAAATCAAAATAATGCTCCAACTCAAATAAATAAGTTTTTGCATCTTAAAATCTTTTTAATTTTCATTGTTTTTTCCTTTAATAACCGAAAATTGATGTTTTAGAGAGAAATTATAATTAACAAATCGTCTACTTACGATGATATTTTTCGAGATTTATTTCCATTATTGCTCCATTACCTTTAAAAATTGATTTCACGAGTCCCACGTTTACTGCGTAATATTCGATTATCTCAATCTTCTCCATCCAACCTTCTGCTTCTCGGCGAATTTTCAAACAATTTTTGTACTCTTTATCAATCAATGTTAATGTTTCGAACCCTTCAATTCTACAATTAAATTTTTTAAATTCTCCTTCTATTGGGATTTGCTCCATCCAACTACTTCCAATTTCAGTAGGGAAAGGGATGTCTAATTCTTCTGGTCTATCCATGTATTTGCTATCGATAATATAAATACCGTGTTTTGTCTTTCGACAATATTCTATTTCTGTCTCGGCTCCAGGTATCTCCAGAGGAACAAAAACTAACTTAAAATATTTTTTACCTTTAATATTTTCTATTCCATCAACTCTGCATATAGCCTTTCCCTTTACAGTTCCAACTAAAGGAACTAACATTTGAACAGAATATTCCCATCTCATACCTTTTGACATTGGAAAATAATCTTCGCCTTCTTTTTTTGAACAGAAAATAAGAAGGATTATGTTAATAATTAATACATACACTTTTGTGTAGCGTTTAATTAAGACCATTTTTCTTCTCCTAATTTTTATTTAAAAATTCATGGATAATCTAATTCTCCTTTACCTCTTAATTAATATTGTATTTTTGTAATAAACCCTCTTATATAAATAGAAAGTTAACCCCTGACAGTAGCATACTCTTTCCTTTCTTTTGAATAGCAATGTGGACATCTGCTACCTGAATTGGATCCGGGACATTGGTAACAATAATATCTCCCACAAGTTTTGCATTGATATACTGTAAAATGGCTTCCCCAGCCTGGTTTACGATGACAATTAGGACATTCCTTAAGAGTTGCCATTTTTCTCCTCTTAAAATTCTATTTTGGGAATATAAGTTTTTTGAGGTTCATATTTTTCTCCCATTTCTTCAATTTCTGTTGGCTTTTTAACAGGTTCTTGTGTTGGAGGAGTTACCTCAGGCGGTTTTTCCTCTTTAATCTATGGAACTTCTGGAATTTCTTCTACTACTTCCACTACGCTTTCGTGAATGTATCCAGATACAGTAAATCCATATTCATCGGGTGGTAAGTTAACTCGATACCATTCGCCAAATTTTCCTTCTGATTCTAAAACTGTGCCGAGAGGAACCTTAGAGATAATCTGACTATTTAATGAGGGTTTTAATCTGACATTAGCTTTATCTACTATTACTCGAACTTTTAAATTAGCCGGGAAAGCAATTTCAATTAATAAGAATAAGAAAACAATAAATAAACTCAAAAGAATTCCTTGATGTCTTGCTTTGTTAAATTTCATGTTATCCTCCACTTATTTGGAAATTGGAAAATAGAAATTAGAAATTTTCTCAGAATTTTGGTTTTTCTTCCTAATAAATCTGAAGCTTTATAATCCAATTTGAATTTCACCCTTCATAATAGTAGACCCGAAAAAGGAAAATTTTTTTTCACTTAAGAAAAAATTTTTTGAAAATTTTTATGTTTTGACAGGTCGAGATTGTTTGATAAAATATAATCTATAAAATGATAAAGATGTGAATTTTTAAAAGGAGGAAAATAAGGGAATGAATGAGCGAATAGTTATTGACCCTGAAATACATCATGGTAAACCAGTCATTCGAGGCACCCGAGTTCCTATTACACGCATTTTGGGAGCTCTTGCTGGCGGCATGACTAAAGAAGATATTATGCGTGAATACGAGGTGAGTGAGGAAGACATCATAGCCGTTCTCAATTATGCTGCTGAGTTAATTGAGGAGGAGGAATTTCATCCTATTCCAACCCGAAGATAAGTTATGCGTTTTCTAATTGATTCCGATCTTCCTCGTTCTGTAGGGAATCTATTAAAACGATATGGACATGAGGTAATTGATGCGCGTGATATTGGTCTTAAAGAAGCAAAAGATTTCGAGATTGCTTCTTATGCTAAAAGTGAGGGATTGTGTCTTTTGACTGGAGATTTTGATTTTTCGGATGTTCGAAATTATCCGCCAGCAGAATATAATGGTCTGGTTGTGCTTAAACTCCCAAGAAATGCGACAGTTTCTTTCATTCTTAATTTAATAGAGAGTTTTCTACAGAAGGAAAGAGTTATCTCTCAATTACCTGGTAAATTAGCGATAGTGGAACCAGGCAGAATTAGAGTTCGAAAATAGTAATTTTTTAATCTAAAACTCATATGCCAAATTTTCCTTCGAGGAGATTGACCTCAGTGAATTTTTCCCTGCTTGAATAAAATTTTTTATCATTTGACAAAATCTGCTTTGTAAAGTATAAAATAATTATCAGTTAAGGAGGGAAAGTTACAATGATTACAGATTATATTGAAAAAGCAATGGAGAAGGCGGTTTACGAGAAACTCGAGGACGGTACTTATTGGGGCGAGATACCTATATGTCCCGGGACCAATGCTTGCAAGCCCACCTTAGCTGAATGCCAAAAGGAACTTAGAGAAGTGCTTGAAGAGTGGATTCTTATTAGCCTGCAAGATGGGGATGAGCTTCCTATAATTGAAGGAATTAATTTAAACAGAAAAAAAGAAATTGCTTAAATATGTCATGGCACCCTTGTAAAAGAAGTGACTTCATTTTAAAACTAAAAAAGCTTGGCTTTTCTGAACCTTGCTCTGGTGGTAAGCATCAGTTCATGAAATATGGAAGTTATAACAGACAATCCCTTCTCAAAAGGAATTCTCAGTGCCTCTTCTAAGGCGCTTATTAAGACAGGTCGAGTCTGGCATAAAACGAGAAAAACCTTTTACCCCCGAAGAATGGAATAAGCTATAAAAACTAATTTAGATTTGACGATCTTAGCACTAAATTCTAAACGGAATAATAATTCCAAATTACAAATAGTTTGGAGAATTGGGGAATCAGGATTTTGAATTTGTTTATGATTTAGAATTTAGGATTTCGGATTTAATTATGTGTGGGTGAAGTGACAATTAACATTTGAAAGTCATTGCTATTATTCGGTTTTTAAATTGAAAACGCTACTCTTATCTTGGGGGTAAATCTATCTTGAAATAAATTCATTATTTATTTATATTGATATCAAATGGAAATTAATTTTAATTTATTGGCGATAATCGATTAAATGGATTTAAAAAAACTTATTAAAACTAAACAGTTTATAGAAGAAATTTCAAATTCAATTAAATATATTATTTGGAAAACTTTTCCTCAAATAACTCAGGAGGAGAGAGAAGACATCTCGCAGGAAGTTAAATTAAAAATATGGAAAATGGTCTCGAGTGGGAAAAAAATTGAAAATTTAAAGTCTTATTTATGGAGGACAGTTTATACAACAGCTCTTGATATTATAAGTGAAAGGATAAAAAGCATATCCTTAGACAAAACGATTGAATTAAAAGGTTCAAATCCAATTTCTGAATTTGACATTGTCTCTCACGAATCGTTAATTGAAAAAAAAGAGCTGAAATTAACGTTGGAGAAAGCGATAAATTCGCTTTCACAGGATAGAAGAGTGGTAATTAAGCTCCATTTAATAGGAATGAGTTTTAATGAAATGTCTGAATTTCTAAAATGGAGTGAGAATCGGATAAGACATTTGTATTATAGAGGATTAAAAGATTTAAAAGAGATATTAAAAGAATATGGAATAACTAATTATGAATTTTGAGTTTTGAATTTTTAATTTTTGAATTGAAGGAGTTGGTTATGAAATTATTCAATAAAAATTTAGAAGATAATTGTCCTGATGAGGAAATTTTTATAAAGGCATTTTTAAATGAGATTAGTTTGGAAGAAAAGGAAAAGTTGATAAATCATGTTTTAATTTGTGAAAAATGCAAACTAAAATTTGAGGTGATGAAGCAATTATCCAATGAACTTAAGAAAAGGCAAGAAAATTTTGAAAAAGAAGAATTTTCAGCCAGCGAAGAAAGACAATTTAAAAAAATGGCTAAACAGAGGATTAAAGAACTAAAAGGTGAAGAGAAAAGAGTTTTTTTTAGATTTGTGCCAGTTAAATATGTAACTATTATGGTTGGACTATTAGTCATTCTTGGAGGATACTTTTTAATCCATGAATTTCATCAAAAAGAAATTTTTAGAGGAGAAAAAGAAGAGAAGTTAATGTTAATTGAGCCTGTAGGAAAAATTTCTAGACTGCCTTCTGTGTTTAAATGGATTGCTTTAAAAGAAGCAGAAGGAGGATATTACAGATTCCAATTGATTGATGATGAGCTCAATACAGTGTGGGAAATTACTGTTGAAAATAATAAAATAATTGTGCCAGAAGATATTAGAAATAAATTAATGAAAGGTAAAGTTTATATCTGGAGAGTAGAAGCTTTTGATGATAATGACCGCAAAATAGATTCAGGTTTAAAGTATTTTGAGATAGAATAATATATTTCAAGATATACCTCACCTTCTTCAGCAAAATTCAAATGTCGAATCCCTGTCTGCCGACAGGCAAGAATGTCAAATGAATAAATGTCAAAAAAGCTTTATTTTTATTTTCTTTGACATTTGAGCTTTTACTGTCTCTTAAGACTTTGAAATTCCGACATCTTAAAATATCAGATCTTAATACTACCAAATTCCAAACAAATACTATAAATGTTAATTACTCTAAACCTAATCGGGAAATAACTTTTTTATAAATTTCTTCATTTCTTCTATAACCAATCATGATAACATAAACTAAGACCTTTTCCTCCTCAATTTCATAAATTACTCTATACTTACCCACTCTTAATTTCCAATAACCTTTTAAATTGCCTGTTAGAGGTTTACCAAATTCCTTAGGTTTAGTGGTTAATTTTTTTCTAATAGTTTTTATGATTCTCCGTTGATTTGTTTTATCGATTTTTTTAAAATCTTTCTCGAAAACCAATTCATCAATTTCTACTTTGAACATCACTTCAATCCAACTTTTTTCTCTGCTTCTTCGAGCGAAACTACCTTTTTGTCCTTTCTTTGGGCTCTTTCTTTGGCTAAATGTCCTAAGACATAATCTTCAAGAGAATCAATTATTTCTTCCATTTTCTTGTATTCTTCATAGTCTATAATAACTCCAACTGGTTTATTTCTTTTGGTTAATATTACTATATTAGATTTAATTCTCTCTAATATCTCAGACATTACTTTTCTTAATTCAGCTACTCCAACAATAGTAGTTTTTTCTTCCACTGTGATCATTTACACCTCCTATTGTGTATTTAATTATACAGTTTAAATATATAATTAAGTATACTTTTTGTCAAGCCAATTTATTGAGTTTTATTACCTTAGGAATGCGCCTTTTGGGGTATTCTGAAATGCATCTTGAAGCCTGCCCGTTCGGCAAGGATGCACTTCATGTTAGAACAGTTTTTCCCAAAAGGACGGTTTTGATATTTTTATAGTGGAATTGTAATCACCAATTAAGATAAAAGCTGCCCAGTAAAAAGGATGTTTATATTTGGAATTTATCATCTTTATTTTGGCAAGTCTTAAAGCTTGTGCTTTTGTCTTTCCTTCAGTCAAATATTGATAAAAATATTTCATAAATTTAGCAGTGGGTTTATCATTAATATTCCATAGGCTTGATAAAACTGATTTTGCTCCTGCGCAAAGGAAAGCACTGGACATACCAATTATCCCTTCTCCTTTTTCTAATTTTCCTTTAGCTGTTTCACAAGCAGAAAGAACAACTAAATCAGCATTTAATTTTAAGCTATAAATTTCGCTAACCTGAAGAAGCCCGTCCTGGGAAGATTCTCTACCTTTACTTAATATTAATCCTGACCTCCACCAGCTCTCGTTAACCAATAGACCATGTGTAGCAATATGAATTATTTTAAAATCTCCCAATTTTATATTTTTCATATTCATCTCTGTAGCATTTTCTTTTATAAGTAATTTTTTAAGATTTTTCTTGAAGAATCGAGAAATTGATTCAATTTCTTTAGAAACAAAGGGAAGTGGATAAAATTTAAATTTTCTGATGAAATATTGTTTGTAATATAAGCTTAAATCTCCAATTATAAATTGAGAACTATTTGAAGAGCCTATTGCTAATAATTCCATTTCTCTTTTTCTATCAAATTTTCTTTTCAAAAGGCAAATTAAAGATGAAGCTGAATATATATAAGATATTTCATAATCCTCTATAAAAAATTTCGAATTTTTTGAGATCCTGAGGAAATGAGGGTTTCAAACGGTAAATAGTATAAATTCCCGTCAGGAACTATGATTAATTTTTTAATATTTTTTCTTAATTTATTCTTAAATGGTCCAATAAGCAATTTATATAATCTTTTGCTTCCTTTAATTCCTTTAAATTTCTTGGTTTCTTTTAAAGTTAAAAAATTAAGATAATTATTGACCATTTCAGTAAGGAAATAAGGTTTGGCTAAACAAGTTGCATATATATTCTTTTTGGTTAATAAAAAGGCAAAAGAATAATTTTCACCTATTAAGTATTCAAGAATCGCTGTATTATTATCGAGTAATTTTTTTTGGATTTGTTTTAAATCAAAAGGTTGAGGATACGGAAAATTCTTGAAAAGTAAATTTTCTTTTTTAATTTTAATAACTAAGTTCTTATACTTTTCCTCTTTTTGTTTAAGTTCTCTCAAAAGTTTTTTTCTCTGCTCAGAAGTAAGTTCTCTTTGCAATTTATTCATAATAAAAGAAATTTCGCGAGAAATTTTATCTTTAAGTTCTTGGTATTCTTGCTTTAAATTCTTCTTAACTCCAATATCTGCTTCTTGTAAACTGTCAAGAAAAGCTCTTGCCTTTGCGCTTTCTGCTAAATAAAAAGCTTTCTTAATGTAATTTTTATCTGGATTTCTTTTATTGAGCTCGATTAATAAATTTATTGCTAATTCATAAATTTGCAATTTATCTTTTAAAAATCCAGATTTGTATTCCACTAAAGGCAATTTTTTTCTAATTTTTTCAATTATTTCTATTGCTTTATTACAAAAATCAAGAGACTCTGAAAATTTCCCCATATTTTTATAAATTAATGCTAATCCATAATATGAATGTAAAATAATTTCCTGAGAATTAAATTTTTTTCCAATAATAAGAGCTTTTTTATAAAATTCATTTGCCTCAGAATAATTCTTTAATTTAAAATATATATCTCCTACAATATTAAAGGTCAGTCCTTCAACCGCACTATAGCGTTTTGAATAAATTTGATTATTTATTTTTGATATTATTAAACGCTCAATTTGATTGTCATATACTAAAGAGTCAAGCGAAAAAACATCAGGACTTAAATTAATTTCATTTGTCCTTGGAGGCAACTGTGGTGTAGAGCTTTTTATAATTATTTTTTTACAATTCCATATTTTTGTTTTTTTAACATTGAAGTAAAAATGATTCGACCCGGAAAAAGCATTCACGCAGTTTGTTATTAAAGATTTTTCAATTTCCAATCCATTGGCGTCATTTGTGTGAAAAGCGGTGAAACACTTATCAATTATAACATTATACAAATAACCCTGACCTATATTTCTGAAGGGATCATTAATTGAGACTGCAGACCCTTTCATATTTATAATAGCTAAGTCATGAGCCACCCACTTAATATCTGGGCTAAATCTCTGTAAAATTCCTGTTCCTGCATTTTTTAATATAAATCCTTCAATTTCTGCTTCAGCTTTGACTATAAATATAGCACTTCGCTGGTCTCCGGAACCGTCTAACACAGCACCATACAAATTTTTAGATCTCAAAATAATTTTTTTATTAATTATTATATTTTTTTCAAAATAAAACCCATCATCTATTTCTATTATGTCTCCATCTTGGGAAACTTTTATAGCCTCTTTTATAGTCGGATAATTATGGGGCACATTTATGATAGTAGAATAGAGAAATGAAACTGGAATTATTATTATAATTATTGAGATTAATAAACCCTTCACCTTTCTCTTATATTATTTATTTAATTTCTTTTTCTGTGTCAAGCATTTTGGAGCTATTATTTAATTCGATATAAAAAATAAATTTTTCTTGACATCTAAGGATAAATTGATTATTGGTAACACGAAGGAGGAAAAATGAGGGAAAAAATTGGAAGGAAAATTTTTTATTTATTAATCGGGTTATGTGCCTTAACATCTTTAAATTTTGGCTCCGGTTTTCTTGTCTATGAATTTGGAACTGCTGCCACAGCACAAGCAGGTGCCTTTGTTGCGCGGGCTTATGACCCATCTGCTATTTTCTACAATCCTGCTGGTCTTGGATGGCTTACAGGAACTCAGGTTTCGTTTGGAACAACTTTGATTTTACCTTCAAATTCTCTTTCTCTTCCAAATTACCCTGACCCAACTTGGCAGAGTGTTGATGGAGAAAAACAGGTGTTTTATCCTTCTCATGTCTATATTACTCATCAATTAAATGATAAAATAGTGTTTGGAATTGGAGTTCACTCTCCTTACGGACTTGGAACAAATTGGCCAAAGGATTTTCCATTAAGATTTATCTCCTATTATACTAATATGAAAACCTTCTTCATAAATCCCTCGGTTGGATACAAAGTAACTGATAAATTCTCAATAGGTTTTGGTTTAAGTTATATTTATTCTGATGTAACAATTAAAAGAAAAAGTATAGCTGATTTATCAGAGTATGGAATACATGGAATACCTCCTTTTGAGCTCGGAATTGAATTAAAAGGAAAAGAAACTTCAGCTTTTGGTTTTAATGCTGGTATTCTTTATAAAGAGGAAAAATGGTCAGTTGGTCTCGCTTATAGAAGTCGTGCCACTCTTGGTTTTGAAGGAGATCTCAAATTTGAGCTTCCCATTGCCCTTCCTGCTCCATTAAATCTATTTTTTCAGGACACCGAAGGTTCAGCAAATATGCACTTGCCGGACATAATAACAGTAGGTTTTGCGTTTAAATTAACTGATAACTTTGAAGCTGAAGCTAACCTTCAATATAACACTTGGTCTGTCTATGATAAACTCGAAATATATAGTGAAGAAAAAAAAATGGATGAAATAGAAGAAAACTGGAAAGATTCGATTGTATTAAGATTTGGAGCTGAGTATAAAATAAGTAAAAATCTCGCTGTTAGATTTGGATTTCTTTATGACCAGACTCCACAGCCTGTAGAAACAATGGATCCAACCCTCCCTGACTCTGATAGATATGGTTTCACTGCTGGAATAGGATATAAGATGAACAATCTCACCATTGATATTGCCTATTATTATGAGCTTTTTACTGATAGGGAAAGTAGGAATAGAGCTGATGATGAATTATTGAGTTTGATATATCCAAATCCAGCCTGGATAACTGGAACTTATTCCACTTACGCCCATTTGATTGGAATTACCTTTACTTATAAATTTTAATTAATACATAAAAAATAAAGTTGATATTTCTGCATGAGAAGTTTATCGACCCTCTTCTAAGTGAAATAAGAAAGAAGATTTATGAGATAATAGATGATTTGTCCACAGTAATAGATATTGGCTTCGGAACTGGTGCGCTTGCATTTGAACTTGCAGATAAATGCAAGAAGGTAGTGGGCATTGAAATTTCTAAAAAATTAGTAAAACATGCATCTTATAAAAAGGAAAAGAAGAAGATAAATAATGTAGAATTTTTTCTCTCAAACGGAAATTTTTATCAAAAGCTACCAATAAAAAAGTTTAATTATGAAATAGCTTGTATGGTTCTTCACACAATTTCTGAAGAAGAAAGGATTCCTTTACTAAAGAAAATTAAATC
>Ga0190363_1001594_pt1 | contig 13334 bp, 5 predicted proteins | sample 48721867_MG_FD_161272 | JGI IMG/M metagenome (GOLD analysis project Ga0190363, IMG submission 161272) | Hydrothermal vent microbial mat bacterial communities from Southern Trench, Guaymas Basin, Mexico - 4872-18-6-7_MG | ecosystem: Environmental > Aquatic > Marine > Hydrothermal vents > Microbial...
TCAACTTGTTAGATTTTCTGAAAAATTTGGGGCTAAACCTTTTGTTGCTGTTAAGTTTAAACATACTGGTTTGGGTTGGCTTTTAATAGAACCGGAAAAAATGGTTAAAACAAGTAAAGGTTACAAAATTTCTTTAACCCATGTTAGGCTTAAAGGTAAAAGTTTGGAGTCAATTATAACTAGAGAAATTTCTGAATATTTTTAAAAGTTTTTTACTGTTTAATCTTAAAATTTTCTTGGGGTTTTCTTGTTTTATTGTTTCTCCGGCTAAATCAAAAACCTTGTTTGCTTTTTGTATGATCACAGCATCACTACTAGCAACAATTTTACTCCAACCTAAAACCTCACTATCAGCTTTTTTAACAGCTAACGCATCTCCATCCAAACCAGCTTCAACCAAAATTTTTCTTGTTAAAGATGCAAGTTCACCACTTCGACTAACCTGAGAATCAAAGAAAAATTTTACTTGTTTAATTTTACTTTTTAGAAGAGTTTTAGCTAAAAGTTTTAATGCTTGAATGGTTGTTGAAGTAAACTTATATTTTCCATGGATAGCTGATAGGTCACGAATAAACCCATCATCACAAAGTATTATTGGCTTATTTTCTAACATACTTTCCACAGTTATAAGGCTATTATAGCCATCAACAGCTAAAACTTCATTTTTCATTTCTGTTATGGAAACAAGTTTTTCCCTATGTTTTTTAGCTTCACTTTTGCCGTAAACACATCTGTAAAGTAGAAGTCTAATTGACTTGTTTAACTGATATTTATCTCCAACAAATTTTAAAGCACTTTCCCTATTATAACCTCTACCTAAAAGATACCTAAAATCTTCAACAGCCCTTTTTAAATTTTCCTCAACCAAAATTTAACCCTAAAAATAACATTACCAACAATCCCTTTTAATTGATTATCCTTATAAACCATTCCACAAAATTTAGATAATCAAAAATAAAATTTAAGGAAAAAACTAGAAGAAAAAGACTCCCTACTTTTCTCTTGCAAAATAAAAAGTTTCTATTCGAAACCCAAAACACCAGCAGGATTACGGTTCCCAAAATCTTACGTGTAAAAGCTCTGATGAGTTAACTCACCCACTCAACGTTTTCTAGGTTTTTGAAGTTTCTGTCTCCTGTTAAAAATCTTATTCCTCTTTTTAGTGCGATATTGTATCCGACTACATCTGTGTAGGAGAGGTTTCTTCCTTCTTTTGCAAGTTTTAATCTGAGCTTCATGGCTTCCTTAATATCCTCATCTCTGATTTCAACTTTAAACCTTGAGAAGGCTGTGTAGGCTTCTTCGGCGGCATCTTCACCATATTCTCTCAGGAGTGCATAGTAGGCTTCCATTAGGTTTAAGACTGTTAGGATGCCCTTCTCCTTCTCGAAGTATCTCCTGTAATTTTTGTTTCCGCTTAGGTAAGCTAGGATAGCGTAGGTGTCGTAAAAGTAGCGGGTCAAAGCCAACCTTTCCTTAACTCGTCTTTTACTTCTTGGAGGTTTTTGAAGCGGTATTTGCCAAATAGAGATTCTAGGCTTGGTATTCTGCGAATTTTAACTTCAAGCTCATCTCCCTCTTTAAGCCCCTCCCTGATAACAACATCCTTAGGGATAACTATTCCAAGGGAGTTTCCCCACCTTCTCAGGTGGGCTTTAACCTCCAAAATTATACACCAAGTATAATTGCGGTTCTAACACTAAAAAATGTTACGCTCAGCGGTTTCCCAGCAGGAATCATATTTTGTTGGAGCGACTTGAAGGGTGTTTTGGATACGAGGACTGAGGCTTTAAGTTTCTGATCCCTAAACTTGAAGGCTACAGCCGGGAAGCCTCTTGTATGCTTCCAGATGGGCTTTTACAACCTTTTCCATGCTGACCTTACAGCCAATACTGCCTAAGGCAGCTACATTCTCAATAGTAACGTAGAACCATGGGAAGCCCGACATATCTCCCCAACTATACTCCTAGAAGCGTGGGCTTAAAAGCTTCTTCACAAAAAACAAGTTTTAACACGGCTAAGGCCTTTTTTACTTATGTGAACTACCGCAGGCTGAAGCTAAAGCTCAGAAAAGGAAGAGTAACTAAAGAATTTTCTGCAATTTGGAATAAGCATCACCCTATTATTCAACTGTACCTTCCATACTTAGTATAATATCTTGTAATTTTTCCAATTTTTCCTTTTCAGTTTTCCAGTATCCTCTTCTTTCAGCTTCCACCAATAATTCAGCGATCCTCATTGTTGCATAGGGATTGTTTGATTGTAGTCTTTTTCTCATCCCCTCATCAAATATTAATCTATCAGCAAATTCATCAAAAATCCAGTTTTCAACCTTACCTGTTGTTGCTGCAAAAGCCAGTAGGTACTCCACTCTATCTTTTATTTTCTTTGCACCATGAAAGTCATGTTTTAACATTCCATCTATCCAGCGTGGGTTGAGAGTTCTTGTCCTTGTAGCTCTTTCAATTGTCATTTTTAAGTCTTCTACAGTAACATCCTCCTCCGTAGAATCTATAACCAGAACTTCTGCTTTTTCCCCTCTCTTATCTTGCACAGTTCTTGATAGTCCACCCAAGAACTCATAGTAATGGTCAAGATCCGTAACTTCGTATTCTGTGTTATCTCTTTCCTGGGTTACAAGGTCAATGGTTTTTAAAATACTGGAAAATGCCTGCTCATTCCTCTCAATTCTTCCTTTGAAATATGCATAACTCATACTATCATCATAACTTTTAACTAAATCTTTTTCATCTTTCCAACTGCTACTTTCCACTAATGTTCTCATAGAGGTTGCATATTCTGTTGGTGATGGGCCAAAAATTCTTGCAAGGGCAAAATCTTTCAACTCTTTTTCATTCTGAAGGTAATGTTTCCTTATGAAGTTTCTTTCAGGGGGTTCATTAAGTTTGGCGACCATTTCTATTGCTCTATTTATCAAATCAATATGTGTCCTAAAGGTATCTCGGAAAATGCCACAAATCGTAATCATGACGTCAATTCTTGGTCTCCCCAATTCTTCTAGTGGTATAACTTCAAGCTCCTTAAACCACAGATTCTTCTTGTATTTTATTCTTACTCCAAGTAGTGAGAGAATGGTGGCAATTGTATCACCTCCAGTCTTCATGGTTTCAAATCCCCATAAAACAATCCCAACACTTTCAGGGTATCTGCCATATTTTTTCAGATAGGAATCAATGAGCAAATCTGCTGCTTTCCTCCCTCTAGCCTCTGCTGCGACTGTTGGAATAAGTCTTGGGTCGAAAGCATACATTGCTCTGCCAGAAGGATATACTTCAGGATCACGAATAGGGTCGCCACCACGAGCAGGAAAAATATATTTTCCTTCTAAAGCATGTAAGAGACTTTCACTCTCTTTTGATTTTTGAATGTTATCTACAATACTTCTTACTAATGTTCCATATTCTTTTGGTAACCATTCTGGTTTTTTGCCATCTAGTATTTCCCTAATAGTTTCTTTTGCTTTTGTTTCTACTTCATCTGCTATTTTTGTATCTTTTACTTCTTCCCAATTGAACCCCTCCTTCCTTGCTAGTAACTTTAAAATTGATGGATATTCTCTATCAATTCGTAGCACACCAAGCAAGTAGTCGAGAAGTTCTTCTTTGCTAGGTTTTCTGTCCATTACGTGTAATCCATAGGGGATAAGTCTCCTTTTCATCTTGTATAGTTCTCTTCTTAATTCTTGTGGTTCTAGAGGTAAGTGTAGTTCTTTCGCAGTATCTTTAATCATTTCTAAGGTTTTCTCATCTTTATTCTCCTCATACTGGTTGAGAAGATCCTCTAATATGATGTATTTCTCATAAAGCCCTGAGGTTTTCATTGGTGGCGAGGCATGTGAAATGCAAATTGCATAAGAACGCCTTTTTGCAATTGTTGATTCTGAGGTATTTCCTATCCAGTAATAATAGATGTGAGGTATATCTCCAATAAGTATGTCTGGAAAACATTCAGATGAAAGAGCAACCTCCTTACCTTTCATGAATTCAAGCGTTCCATGCATTCCAAAGTGTATTATTGCATCTGCACGAAATTCTTTTTGTAGGAATAGATAATACGCCAAATACTGGTGATGCGGTGGCAGATCTTTATCGTGATATGCTTTGTCAGGGTCTTCATACACACCTCTTGATGGTTGCACACCTAAGAATATGTTGCTTAGAATCACACCAGGAATCAAAATGCAGTCTTTATCCACCATTATGTCGCCTGGTGGTTCCCCCCAATGCTCTATTACTTCCTTCTGAACAGTGTCAGGGAGAGTTTTAAACCAGGAAGTATATTTATGCGCAGGAATTCTTATCCCTGCTTTCTGTATATAATTTGGACTGTTGACAACCCCTGATGAGAGGAAAAGGTCTTTCAAGCTTTCTTTGGGAACATGAACATTATATCCTCTTTCTTTCAATTTTTCTAGAAATATTTTCATGCTTTCAAACACATCCAGATATCCTGCACTTGCTAAATTGTCTTCACCTGGTGGATAGTTATATGTAATGATGGCAATTCGTTTTTCGCTGTTTAATTTGTTTCTTAGGGAGAGCCAATTTTTAATTCTGTTTCCAAGCTTTCCTATTCTATTCTCTAAAACCTTCATCTGTTTTACCTTTCCCAAATCTGGGTCGCTGAAACTTTGGAGCCCTGCAACAAAAATGGGTTCAATGGCACCATCAAGTTCTGGCAGAGTTACACCAAGCACGATTTCCAGCGGATTTATACCCTCCTTACTTTTACTCCATTTTTCTATCTCTGTTTCGTATGCTCTAAGCCCTATAAGAAGGGGTACATCCGTTCTTTGTAGAAAATCGTAGGTAGGATCCGGCTCGCCACCATAGGGGCCTCCATGAATCCTAAAATATTGACAGTTCAGAAAAAGGTCTATATCCCTCAAATACTTGTTTATAGCTTCAATGTTGTATTCAACTTTTGAGAAAACAAATATGAGATTTACATCATTTTTCAGGTATTCATATAATGCATCTGCTATTGGTTTAATGTCATCGAAATGCATCCCCCCGTAAAGCAAAACTCCAACCGTTGGTTTTGAAGCATCATATCCTATCTTTCTTTTATATTCCTCAAGGTTTTCACAAATGCCTAATTTGGGGATATAAAGCCCATATGGAGGCTGAGGTTTTGGGAGTGGAACTTTCTTTATTTCTCTAACTCCAGCATAGTTTTTAAGTAAGAACAAAATGAGATTTTTCAGATTTTCTGCATCACCCTCGGCATAATATTCCTGAGCAAGAATCCAGTTTTTCATGTCTTTTAGCATTCCAACAGGTATAAACTTTCCCAACTTCTTTGTTAGTTCAGAAAATTTCTTTGCTTTGATGTAAGTATGAATGTTAAACTCTTTTTCTCTCTCAGGCTTGAAGATTCTCTCTCCTCTAAATTTGCCCATTTTTGTGAGTGCAAAAATATGTTGACTTCCTGCAACCAAAACAATAACGGTTTTATCTTTGTTTTCAAGCATTTTTGGTAGTTCTCTTCCAACCCTTATGTCTCCTCTTATATCCACAAGTATTATGTCGGATGAGTCTATCTCTTTTTCAATAGGCTCGAGGGATACGTCCGGATTTTCATAATCATCAAAGTATATCTTTTTGATGTCTACTATGCTACCATACTCTTCCCTTATTTTTTTAACTGCTTCTTTTAAAGCCACCGTGTTGTTTATTGTAGTTAGAGCTAGTATCTTTTTCACGATACTTCATCTCCTTCTCTAAATATCCCGTATACTTTTCCATTCTTTAGGACTAATAGTTGCTACAATATATGTAAAATCCTTTGAAGCAAAATAGTACTCCTTTATTTCATATCATCACCTTATTACCTCTTCCAAGTAGAAGTGTGGTGCGTTGAATATCTTAGCAAGCTGTTCAAGGATACCGATGCTTCTATTCCTGCTTTCAGCATTTACCACTACAAGGTTTATGCTATTAGCAAATGTCTGAAGAAATGCAAAGTCTTCCTCAAGACTATTTTTTATGAAAACATTGCCTTTACCATCAGATATTAGAATAACAGTAGGGTTTTCCTTCATTTCTTTTTTGGCTACCTGAAAGGCCTCATAAAGTGCAGGAGTAAGTGGTGTCTTGCCTCCAGTAGGTAAATTTTCTAAAGCCTCTTCTATTCTAGGAAGATCCTTGGTAGGTGGAACTAAAACCTGAGTGTCATTACCTCTGAACACCATCAGAGCGACTTCGTTTTTCTTCTCATATGATTGTTTAAGCAGAAGCCATGCAAGTGTTTTAGCAAATCTGATCTTCTTCTCCATCCTCATTGAAGATGAAGAATCAAGCAGAATAATATAAAGAGCTTTTCCCCTACTCACTCTTATTTTTTCCATCAGGTGTTCTGGTAAGACCTCTAATTTTCCAGTTTCTCTGATTGCCTTTCTTAAAGTAGCGTCAACCGCTATATTCTTAGGGTTTTTACTCTCCCTTGCTTTAATGTATAAACCTCTATCACCCTCGATTTTGGGGAAATCTCTTCCTTGCAAAGAACCTTTGACATCAAATTTCAGAATATCTTTCTTCATTTCTGCATTTTTATTAAAGTCAAAAACTTCCTCTTTGGGTTTGGATTGTAAAATTTTTTCTACGGTTTCCTTTGTGATTATCATCCCTTTTTCAAAGGGTTGTTGTCGAATTCTATGAGGTAAAGCCAGAATTGCAGCCTCTTTAATATCCTCTTCGGTTACATACCCCCTTCCATCTAGAGCAGCAAGTGCTCTTGCAGTCTTTTCCATTACAATATCGGCGCGATGTGTTTTAATTCCAAGTGATGTTGCTATCTCAACGATTTTTTCAAGCATATCTTTGGATATGCTTACCTCAGGGAGGATTTTCTGAGCGTTGATAATCTTATTTCTTAGCATTTCTTGTTTTTCCTTAAATTTTTCTTCAAACTTCCAAGGGTCAGAATCGAATTCTCTTCTATACTCAACAACCTTAAGCCTGTCTTCTTTTGAAGTTAATGCGCTTACCTCAACACATAAGCCAAACCTATCAAGTATCTGCGGTCTTAAATCTCCTTCCTCAGGATTCATTGTACCAATGAGGATAAAACGTGATGGATGATAGACCGATATGCCCTCTCTTTCTACAATATTGACACCCATAGCTGCAGCATCTAAAAGAATGTTTACAAGGTGGTCATCAAGCAAATTTACCTCATCGATGTACAGTATATTTCTGTTAGCCTTTGCTAAAATACCAGGCTCTAATGCTTTAATCCCCTCTTTAAGCGCTTTTTTAATATCAATTGTTCCTACAACCATATCTTCTGTTGCTGATAGGGGCATATCTACAATTGTCATCTTTTTTTCGACCCATGGTAGCTTCAACTCTTTCTCGTACCTCTCTTGACAGGATTTACACATAAGTCTCAAGTCCTCAGGAGAACAATTGAAAGGACAGTCCTTAACAACCTTTATTTTTGGAAGCAAATCTGCTAATGCACGTACTGCTGTTGACTTTCCGGTTCCTTTATCTCCCTTTATCAGCACTCCCCCAATAGTTGGGTCTATCGCATTAACTAGCAATGCTTTTTTCATTAAATCTTGTCCAACTATCGCAGTAAACGGGAATATTACAAATTTATGGTGCATTATCTACCTCCCTAAACACTTTATCAAGCGAAAGCTTAGATTTACAAGTGGTGTATTCCGCGTATGCAAGCATTTTAAACAGAACTCCCTCGGTAGCCAAACAGCCACTACAACTATAATATGGTAATACGATTGTTTATAAATGTATGATTATTTGAAGCTTTAGGATTTTTCATTGACATATCTTCGCTTTTTAATGGAGTTTTTGTCAACCTCTAAACCAAATCAGTAAGGTAAAAATTCATGAAATTTAATGTGGAAGTTTTAGGTTACCGCTGAAAAGGTTAGCTTAAGCTTCTCTACAGAGCTTTAACTGCATCTGAGGGCTTCACGTCTACAAGGCTTTTAAGCCCGGTTTCCCATGAGGCTTCAAACACCATACCTCTTTTTGACAGCTCCTCGAAGGCTTCCATGGTATCCTTTACGGACCCCTCTGAACCGTCTTTAACGTTTTTTAGGACCAGCCTTGCAAAAGAAAATCTTATGAGTGATGATTTTTGTTTGTAAGGGGAAAACTGTTGTAGTATGTGATAATGGTGGGATTATATTTTTATTCTAGGATGTAGATAGCTGGACGGTAAGGTTCAGCAAGTCCGCTTCTATTTTTAGGGTCAAAAATTTTTGGGTCATCTTCCCTAAAAACATAAATTTTAGCATTAAATTCTTTCTCAAAAAATTTTGATGCATCTTGAAGATAGAAGTATTCGTCTAAAAATCCAATTTTAAGTTTTTTATCCAAAATATCTTTAGGCATTTTAGCTATTTCATCTACCATTTTAACAATAAATTTTGCAGCTTTTTCACCCATATCTTTAATTTTTGGTTGAACCATAAATTCCCGAATTAATTCTTTTCCAATTTTTTGGGTTGAACGTTTTTCTAAAATTTTAAGGTAGATTTCCCATTTCCATCCAGCAGCAACATAAAAATAGATTTTTTTGGGTTGAAGACTGGTAGTTTTAAGAATATGTTTTGTATCTTCCATCAAACTTTTAACTAATTCTTCGGCTTCTTCATCTATTAGGCTTATTTGTTTTTCCTCAAAAATTGGCCATTGACTTGTTGAAATAAATCCTTCTTCACCAATTTTTTCCCATATTTCTTCACATAGATGAGGAATAAATGGGGTTAAAAGTTTAATCCAGATGTTGATGGCTTTTTGAATGGTTGGTTTATGAGGTTTTTCAACTCTTCTAAGATACCATCTAAAATCATTCCAAACTTCGTATAGGGCGTTTTCAAGAGCTGTTCTTGTTTTTAAGTTTTCAATGCTCTCAGAAACTTTTTGGATTCTTCTTTGAAGAATACTTAAAAACCATTTTTCAACATGTCCAATCTCATCTTTTCCATTTTTAAGGTTGTTTAACTCTAGAATATAGCGGTAGAAAGAGTTTAGGTTTCTTGTAACTTCTTTTAGGCTTGAAGCTCTCCAATCTGGGTCATCCATATCTTCAGCAGCTAAAAGAACAGTACATCTTGTAACATCAGCACCAAAATCTTCAACAGCCTTTTTTAAAGGTATAAAATTTCCTTTTGACTTATGCATTTCTTCACCTTCAACCCTCATAAAACCATTAACACCAATAGCTTTAGGCCAATGTTGAGGTGGAAATAAGGCTGCATGATGAAAAATGTAGAAGGTTAAATGGTTGGGAACAAGGTCTTTCCCAGAATTTCTTAAATCCACCGGATACCAATAAAGAAATTCTTCTCTTATTGTTTGAAGAAATTCAACATTTAAACCTAACTTTTCAGCCAAATTTTTTAGGTTACCTTTTCCATAAAAAATGTAATCAAAAAATTCTTCAGTTAATTTTTCTGGTGGAATATTTTTTAAATGTTTACTAATAGTGTAGAAAGCTGTATATATGGTTGAATCACTTAAGGTTTCCACGATCCATTGGGGGGCCCAAGGTAGGGGTGTTCCTAAACCAGTTTTTCTTGTACATGCCCAATCATGAAGCCAATCAATAACATCCTCAAACCATTTTCTAGCTTCTTCAGGGTAAATTTTCATGTTTGAAAGTAGTTGTTTAGCTAAATTTTTCCATTCAGGATTAGAGTAGTTTAAAAACCATTGGTCCTTTAAAACTTTAACCATACATTGGGTTGTACATCTACAAACAACTTTTTGAGGGAGCTCCCACATTGTATCCATTAACCCTTTTTGTTTAAAATCTTCAACAAGTTGTTGCTTAATTTTAGCTACTGGTTTTCCAGCATAAACTCCACAATTTTCCTTCATTATTCCGGTGTGAAATTCTTTTCTGTAAACAATTTTTGTTGCTTCCTCAGCTTTTGGGTCATTTTGGTTTTTAATATCCATTTTTTCAACAATTTCTATAGCTGGATGGTCACCAAAATCTTCAACCTTAATAATGGATATAGGCTTAATTTCCCCAACCTTTTCTGGTTGAATTTCAAATTTTTGGAGAATTTCAGGGTTTTTTTGCAGGTCTTTTAAGGCAAGCCAATCATAAGGTGCATGGGATGGAACACTGTAAACAACACCTGTAGCATTAGCAGGGTCTACAAACCATCCTGGAAGAATAAGAATCTCTCTGTTGTTTACTGGTTCTTTACAGGTTTTACCTATGAGGTTTACTCCTTTAAATTCATTTAAAATTTTAACGTTTCTAAGTTGTTCTTTTAATTTTTCAGCTGCTTCTTTGCTTATTATCCAGTTTTCATCGTCAATTTTGGCTTTAACATAGGTTGCTTCAGGATTTAACCATAAATTGGTAACACCAAAAATTGTTTCAGGTCTTAAGGTTGCTGCTGGAAGCCAATCATCCTCAAACCTAAACTTTACAAGAATATATTCTTCAGGAATTACTCCACTTCCTTCCAGTCTATCAGCTTCACCTGTTGCACTTTCACATTTTGGACACCAAACAACAGGATGAGTTCCTTGAACAACAAACCCTTTTTCTTTAAGCTTTAAATATTGCCATTCAACAAAACGGCTAAAAGTTGGATGATAACTGGATGTGTGAAATTCTCTTCTCCAATCAATCGATAAACCAAGCTTTTTAACTGCTTCACGATTATAATCCGTATAATATTTTGCCATATAAACTGGATTTACAAATTTTTTTAACTCCTCCTCTGGAACTCCATCCACAACTTTTAAAGCATAAATAAATTTTTCATCTCCAAGCTTAATTCTTTCAGAAGCCCCCGCAACAGTTTCACCTGTCCAATGCCAAGCCCAAGGAAATAAAACATTAAACCCCTTCATCCTCATATATCTAGCATAAACATCAACCCTTGAACATGAATATCCATGACCAACATGAAGAGGCCCACTCATGTAGGGGAAAGGAAAGGTTACAAAACATTTAGGTTTGGCTGGGTTTGGGTCAGCCTCAAAAATTTTAGCTTCAAACCATTTTTTCCGCCATTTTTCCTCAATAGACTTCCAGTTTAAAGTTTGCAATCCCTAACCACCCACAAAAAATTTTTCCCTCAAAATTTTTTCAACAAGATTTAAAGCTTCTGAAACTTTTTCTGTTTTTAAGTTTCCTCCTTGACCAAAATCAGGTTTACCCCCTCCACCTCCACCAGCAATTTTAGCTATTTCACCAGCAAGTTTTCCAGCATTAACCCCAATTTTTAAGGCTTCACCACCAACCATAACCACAAGTCTTGCTTTTTCATCCTCCAAAACAGCAAAAACCACAACTAAGCTTGGCTCCATTTTAACAAGTTCACTTGAAGCTTTAATTGCTGTTTCAACATCCATCAGGTTTGTTGTTTGTTTTAAAATCTTAACCTTCCCAACCTGCCTAATATTTCCAGTCATGGAAACTATAAGCTGTTTTGCTAAAGCTTCTTTTAATCTTCCAATTTCTTTTCTAAAAGATTTAGATTCCTCCAGCAAAGTTTTAACTGATTTTTCAGTCTCCTCCAATGGGCAACCTAAAATTTTTGCTACAGCTTTAAGTTTAGCTTCTGTTTGTTGAATATGTTCAATAGCTGAAGAATCAACTGAAAAAATTAGTCTTTCAACCCCATCCTGAATTCTTTCAGTTCTAACAATTTTTATTAAACCAACCTCACCTGTTGTTTTACAATGGGTTCCACCACATGCTTCAACATCCCAACCTACAGTTTCAACTATTCTTAATTCTTTTCCGGGAACAACACCACCTTGATAAATTCTAAACCCAAATTTTGATTCAGCAACTTCTCTTGGAAGCCAAAATGTTTTTACTGGAAGATTTTTTGAAACAACCTCATTTGCAAGTTTTTCTATTTGTTGAATTTGTTCATCTGTTAACCTTAAATAATGGGATATATCCAATCTTGACCTTTCAACACCTTTCATAGCTCCAGATTGCCAAACATGGTCCCCTAAAACTCTACGTGCAGCCCCCAACAAAATATGGGTTGCAGTATGGTTTTTCATTAAACTTAAACGTCTACCCCAATCCAGTAAACCTTCAACCTCAACACCAATTTTTGGAGGTTTACCTTCAACCACATGAACAACAACATTCCCAATTTTTTGAACATCAACAACCTTAATCTCATTTTTATCCCATTTTAAAACTCCAACATCTGCAGGTTGACCTCCACCTTCAGGATAAAAACATGTTTTATCCAAAACAACATACTTATTCCCTAAAACATCCAAAACTTTAGCTTTAAACCTATCTTGGTATGGTTGCTCATAATAAAGAGGCTGAGTTACTGGTAAACTTTTAATTTTTTCCTCAACTTCAGGTTCAAAAATTTTTCTTTCAGGTGTTGGGGTTGATTTTTCATGCAATTTTGCAACCTGACTGTAAAAATCATCTGGGATTTCAACTTTTAAACCAAATTCTTCAGCAATTTGGGAAACATAATCCGGTGTTAAACCGTGGGAATCATAAAGAGTTATTAGGTTTTGAATGGAAAGAGTAGAGCTTCCTTTAGCTTTTTCTTCAGCAACAACTTTTTTAACCAAACTTTTACCTCTTTCTAAGGTTTCTTTAAACCTTTTTTCCTCAACCTCAACCATATCAAAAATTAGGTTAGATTTTTCCTTATATTCTGGAAAACTTTTTGCAACTTCATCTAATTGAAGTTTTAAAACTTCAACTAGGGGGAGTTGTAAACCTAAACTATACATGTTTCTTAAAATTCTTCTTACAAGTAAACGTGCAAGATAACCTGCTTCAGCATTAGATGGAACAACACCATCCCCCAACATAAAAATAAGAGTTCTAGAAAAATCTGCAATCGCATAAATTGTTTCCATAGGAACCATAATTTTTTCCAGTTCAATAGGGGAAATACCAACTTTTTCAGCAATTTTAATCCTTAAATTTTTTAGGCTACCTCCAGCCTTAAGCTCCATCAAACCTGCAAGCTTAGAAGCTTCAACAAAAATTTTCTTTTCAGGAATCTCTACACCTGAAAATTTTCTTAATTTTTGGATTACAGGCTCAAAAATAGCATCATAAATGGTTGGGGTTTTATTTGTAAGCCAAACTATTCTTTCAAGCCCATATCCAGTATCAACTGTTTGAATTTTAAGAGGTTGAAGATTTCCATTTACCTGCTTATAATGCATAAAAACTAGGGTTGCAAGCTCAATTCCACCAACAACAACCTCAAAATCTTCCCCAGCATTCCCACCACCAGCCCACATATCCTCAATAAAACTAATTTTTTCAGCTGGAATTCCCAGCTCCTCAGTAAAAAACTTAAAACA
>Ga0190363_1001595_pt1 | contig 13329 bp, 12 predicted proteins | sample 48721867_MG_FD_161272 | JGI IMG/M metagenome (GOLD analysis project Ga0190363, IMG submission 161272) | Hydrothermal vent microbial mat bacterial communities from Southern Trench, Guaymas Basin, Mexico - 4872-18-6-7_MG | ecosystem: Environmental > Aquatic > Marine > Hydrothermal vents >...
ACTGGACTTTCAGTTTTATCTTGACTGTGAGCAAGGCTCTCCAGCTATGTGGGTTTCGGCCTGGGAAATAGATTGTGGTCACAAAACTAGGTGGATGTATAGGAGGGCTGAGGCTGCGAGGGCTAGAAGCCAGATCTTCCAGCTCCAGTTGAGAACCTTAGAGCCGTCGAACTCTGGGAGGGGTAGGAGATTGAAGGCTGCTAGGCTTGAGTTTATGATGGCCCCCAATTCGAATAGGAGGTGGAGCCAACCCCCTGTAACCTGGCTTAGAGCCGTATAGATGAGGGCCTGGGCGATGTTGACGGCTGGCCCAGCTAGGGCGATCCGGCCATAATCCCCCAGGGGTGGGAGGCCTGCGACGTAGACCGCCCCTGGAGCCACGATCCTGAGGGGCGTCAGATAGGAGAGTAGGGTGATGAGGACGCCCATGGGGCTCAGCCTGAACTCAGCCCAGTAGCCAAGCCTCCTAGCCATGAATCTATGCCCCAACTCGTGGAGGAGGAAGGCTGCTGCGAAGATGGCGATGGCCCCCAGAACCACTAGGGGCCTTCTGAAGAGCAGCCTCCTCAGCCATAGGAGGGGGAGCATCGATACGAGTAGGAGCGCGACGGAGAGGTGGTGTAGCTCCTCCAGGGCGAAGAGTCGAGGCCTCGAAGGGGTGGGGGCCTCAAACCAGGATGTCGTGGCCTCGATCTTAGGGCCACGGTATAGGCCTGTACATCCATGGGCCTCTGGGAGTCGATGCTCCGAGCAGTATAGGCCTCCACAATATCGACATCTAAAGGGGAGGTCGACTTCACGGCCGCAGTAGTCGCAGCGAGCCATCGATTATGAGGCCCTCACACCACTATATGAGCTTAGAGTAGTAGGAATGGGTTGGGGTGGAACTCCCTGTGGCCGACGATGGGTATCGCCTCGCCGCAGTATTCACAGCGATTCTCCTCGTCTAGATGCCAATCGGTGATGGTGTAGCCCACCCGCTCTATGACGACTCTACCGCAGCCTGGACAGTAGGTGTTCTCATACTTATTCATGGGGACGTTCCCCACGTAGACGTATCGACATCCCTCCTCGACGGCGATCTCCCTGACTCTCATCAAGGTCTCAACGGGCGTGGGGGAGACATGGGTGAACTTATAGTGGGGGAAGAATCGGCTGAGATGGAGCGGCGTGTCGGGGCCGAGATTCTCAACGAGATATCTAGCCATCGCCCTCGCCTCCTCCTCGCCGTCGTTTAAACCTGGGATTATGAGGAAGGTCACCTCAACATGGACTCCACGCCGCTTCATCTCCACCGTCGCCTCCAAGACGCTCTTCAGATCCGCGCTGCAGTAGCGTCGATAGAACTCGTCGCTGAAGGACTTCCAGTCGACATTCGCCGCGTCGATGAGGCCTACAACCCTATCAAGGGCCTCAAGGCTGATGTAGCCGTTGGTAACCAGAACATTCTTCACACCCCGCTCATGGGCTATCTTGGCTGTGTCCTCGAAGTAGTCGAGGTTTATGATGGGTTCATTATAGGTGTAGGCGATGCTTGTGCAGCGTCGACGCTGGGCCATCTCCACCACCTCCTCGGGTTTCACGTATCTCGTCGGTATGTCTCCAGGCCTAGCCGTTGAGAGATGCCAGTTCTGGCACCAGGGACAGGTGAAGCTGCAGCTTATATGGCTGATGCTGAAGGCGAGGCTGCCTGGATAGAAGTGGGCGAGGGGCTTCTTCTCTATGGGGTCTACGGCCATCGCTGAGAGGTCTCCATATGTAAGCGTGTAGAGTTTTCCGCCTCTATTCTCCTTTATGCCGCAGAAGCCCCGCTCCCCAGGCTTTATGACGCATCTCCTGGGGCAGACTATACATCGGACGATGTCATCCCTAAAGGGTTCATAGAATCTAGACTCCCTCTCCAAGTCCCTTCAGGTTGAGATGGTCTTCGAGGCCTATAAAGGATGAGGCTTCCCCTCGTCGATCATAGTAATGCTTGAATTATCGGCTTCAGGAGATAGGGATGGATGTGGAGGCTGGTTAGACCGGATGCGGCGAGGGCGCTGGAGGATGAGGCCGTCAGGAGAGGGCTGCCCAGATACGTGGATGTGGCTAGGGATAGGAGGAAGGCTAAATTCCTCATAGCTAAATCCCTCCCCGCCGATTTTCAACGCGACGACTCGACTGGAGACCTATGGAGGCTTCATAGAAGCCTATTGAAGGAGTATCAGGAGTTCGAGGCTGAGGTCGACGCCGGTGAGGCTGAGCTGGAGGAGGCCTCACCCAACTTCCTCGACCTTAAGGCCGAGCTGGCTAAGCGTATAATGACTGAGTGCCACTTCTGTATGCGCCGATGCGGCGTCGACAGGCTGAGGGGTGAGAGGGGCTACTGCCGAGTGGGCGACGAGTTCGAGGTTTCAAGCTGGTTCCACCACCTCGGCGAGGAGCCTGAATTGGTTCCCTCCGGAACGGTCTTCACCCTGGGATGTACCATACGCTGTATCCACTGCCAGAATTGGAGTATCAGTCAGTGGTATGAGTCTGGGACGCCGATGACTCCCTTCGAGATGGCTAAGATCGTTGAGGGGTTGAGGCGTGGGGGCTGCCGAAACCTCAACATGGTGGGTGGGGAGCCTACGCCCTACTGCTGGCTCTGGATTGAGACCATGAGACACGTCGACGTGAACATCCCGACGGTCTGGAACAGCAACAGCTATTATAGCCCCGAGACCGCTGAGCTGTTAGCTGGCTTCATCGACGTCTACCTCCTAGACTTCAAATATGGGAACAATCGCTGCGCTGAGGAGATCTCTGATGCCCCAGGCTATTGGGAGGCCTGCACCAGGAATCACCTTATGGCTGAGCGCTATGGGGAGCTCCTAATCAGGGTTCTGGTTCTCCCCGAGCATAATGAGTGCTGCACCAGGCCCATATTGGAGTGGATCGCTGGGAATCTTAAGCCTTGGACTCGTGTGAATGTTATGTTCCAATATCGCCCTGAGTGGAGGGCTAATCAGCGTAGGGAGCTGAGTCGTAGGCTTAGGCGTGAGGAGATGGAGGAGGCTTTGAGGATCGCAAGGGAGGTGGGTATCAGGAACCTCGTCTGGGATTAGGTTTCTAGGCCTAGGAACTCTATTACGACTTCGTGTATCTCCTCGATCGCCCTTACATGCCTCTCGTATCCATGGATGAGGAAGGCTCCGCAGCGTTCATGGTCGTTGGGCCTAGAGGCGTCCGCTATCTTCTCCTCCTCCAGCCTCCAGGGGTCGACGGTGTAGCCCTCCCCCACTTCGAAGACTAGGTCTGGCGGGTCGTTCATCGCCTCTGGGCCGTATAGCTCATCGCCCCTCCAGATCCTCCGGATGATCCTCTCCCCGCTCTCATCGTCTCTGAGACTCCTTAGGCCTGATTCGATCTCGTCGAGGAGGTTTTCATAGCCCCATCTTGGAACCACGCCACTTCTCTCACGTCCCTCCAGGTTTAGGCGGATGAGGCCTAGGGGCATGACGGTGCTGTAGCAGAGGGCCTTCGTCCTCTCATGGTCTATGTATCCCTCCTCCCTAAGCCAGCTGTTGATTAGAAGGGCCTTTGGGCGTCTCGTCATCCCGTGGTCTGAGGCTATGATGAGGAGGCCTCTCCCGATGTGTTTTAGGCATCTTGAGAGGAATTCGTCGAGGAGTCTGAACATATCGCCGATGAGTCTCAGGATTCTCCTCCCCCTCCTCAGTAGCCTATCTAGGAGGGTTGAATGGCCCCTGGAGGCTTCCAAAGCCTCAACGGTGGATATCGATAGGTGGTGGAGCAATCTATCGGGAAAGTTGAATACGATCATGGAGAAGCTCCAGGGGAGGTGGCTCAGCAGGTATTCAGCCACCTCGATCCTCTTCTCCTCAGCCTTAAGGAGCTCCTCCAGGACGCTGAGCCTATTCATCCTCATCTTCTCGGCGAGGTTGTCGACGTCGATGATATAGCCCCTACGCCTCACCTCATCCTCCAATGACGGCGGATAAACCGATAGCCAGTGGTGGGGTGAGCATCCAATCATGGCCGAATCCACGTCCTCCGCAGGGTAGAAGGGTGGGACATTTATGATGATGGATCTAAGCCCTTTCTCCCTTAGATGTCTCCATAGGGGTTTGGCTCTGCAATCTGATCCCCTGACAACCCTTAGATTATGCTCTCTGTCGAGATGGAGGAAGTCGTAGATGCCGTGGAGGCCTGGGTCGACGCCCGTCACCATCGATGTCCAGGCTGGAGCCGTGGTGTATGGTATCGTCGACCTCAGGCATCCAGAGCAGCCCTCTTCCAGGAGGCTCCCCAGCGTCGGCAGCCTTTCTCCGAGGGCTTCTAAGAGGTGGTGTGGTAGGCCCTCGACGCCGATGAGTATCACCTTAGAGCCTTCAGCCATGAATCCCAGCTTAATGATGCCCTTTCAACTTTAAACGCTTCCCACAGGTCGTAGCTCCCCCTCCACTCTCCGCACGGCCTCCATGAAGGCCCTAACCCTTCTGGGGTCTTTTCTATGCCTCTCACCCACCCTGTTGAGGCTGGAGGCTGCGTCGACGCCCCATGGCTTAACCTTCCTTATGGCCTCGGCGACGTTCTCTGGGCTGAGGCCCCCAGCGAGGATTAGGGGTTTACGGATGCTTTCCCTTATCCTGGCGCTCACATCATGGTTGTGAAGCCTTCCCGTTCCGCCTATGAACTCCCCGACGTGTGGGAAGGGTGGGCCTCCGGAGGAGTCGACCATGATGATGTCGGCATAGGCCTCATATTCGAGGGCAAGGCTTAGGCTGTCGTGGCCGTCGACTGGGACAACCCTTATTACGCCGATGTCCATGCCCCTCAGCTCCTCCGACAATCTGACGAATTCCTTAAGGGGGAGATACTCCGGATAGCTTGCCACCTGAACATAATCCGGCTCAACCCTGCTGGCTAGAGCTGTGATCTCCTCAACGCTATGGGTGACGGGGAGCATAACCGCCTTAGCCCTCCCCCTTACGGGTTCAAAGACCTCCAGGGCCTCCTCAGGTGAGAGGGAGGGGAGCCTGGTCTCCCTGGGCCAGGCTAGGAGGCCGACGTGGTCGGCTCCCAGCTCCACCACCATCTCAGCGTCCTCTGGGCAGGTCATGGCGTAGATCTGAACTCTAATCCTCATGGCCTCCACCCCAGCATCGCCTCTAGCTCCTCAAGGCCTGGGAGATGCCTCGCCCCTGGGGCCATACAGGCGTAGGCTCCCAGGGCGTTGGCCAGCTCCAGCATTCTATCCGTCTCTAAGCCCTTTAAGATGCCGTAGAGGATTCCGGCGTTGAAGGCGTCTCCAGCCCCCGTGGTGTCCACCACCTCCACCTTGAAGGCTGGCTTATGATGGGTCTCACCCAAAAGGGAGGAGGCGCATCCTCTTTGGCCTAGTTTCACGATTACGCCTCTACATCCCAGCTCCCTCTCAGCCTTCAATGCGCCTTCAGGTGAGGGTTGGTAGCCCAATCTACGCATCTCATCCTCGTTGCAGAGTAGGATGTCGATGTCTAAACCCCTCAGCAGTCTTTTATCAGCCGACTCCGGTGTTAGGTCTAGGGAGAGCCTTACACCCCTCCTTGAGGCCTCCTCCATCAGCCATCGGGTTCTCCCCCTCAACGGCTCCCCGTGGAGCATGTAGCCTGAGACATGGAGGATCTCAGCCCCCGCAACGTATTCAACCGTCTCCCCATCGGGTTTGAAGCCGAGGGAGGCATCCCTGACGCCGATCATGCCGCGTTCACCGCTCTCGACGTCGACGATGACGTAGATCCTCGTGGATCTCCTCCCCCTCAAAACCTGAACCGCTGAGATGTCCACCCCCTCCCCCCTGAGGTTGTTGAGGAGCCTATGGCCGAGTTCATCGTCTCCCACGGCTCCGAGGAAGCCGACGGAGACGCCGAGCCTAGAGAGGGCGACAGCCGTGTTGGCCGCTGACCCTCCAAAGCCGATCAGGTGTCTGACAGCTATCCTCGAGGAGCCAAGGGTGAAGCCGCCTCTGATGTAGAGATAGACATCCTCAGCGACTCCGCCGAGGGAGACGACGCTCAGAGACACATAGTTGAGGCCTCCAACAAACTATAAGAGATGATCAGTCGACAAGGCATGAACAAGGATGTGAAATCCAGGGGAAATTGGCGGATTCTCAGCCCCCTCCTTTAAAGGACTTTTAATATGACCTCTCTGGAATAGACCCCCTCTCCCTCTATGTGATTGCCACCAGTCACATCCTGGAAAAATTTACAGTGGCTGTAATTCCAATCCCGGCTTAGGAGCTCCTCTGCGATAGGCATTCATCACCCTTATAGAGGTCTGGAGGCTTAGCCCATCTCAATAAGCCTCTCAATTTTCAGCCCATCGGCTTCTAAGACTCCTCAGCCTCCCACCTTGCAAGGGTTCTCTATCCCGTGGACCGGGCGGGATTTGAACCCGCGACCTCCACCTTGCAAGGGTGCAGAAATGCACCGAATAGGCAAGAAGATGGAGAAAAGAGGCTGATTTTAGAGGAGAGGGATTTAAAGGAGTTCAAAGAGTTCTTAGAACTCAATATGCGCCTTTCGCCCAGCACCGTATATGAGACCGTGAGAATAGCGAGAAGGTTTCTAAGGCGGTCGAATTGGGTGGTGAGCGCCGAGACTGTGAAAGAGTATCTAAGAGAGTATCTCAATCGTGCGCCGTGGACTTATAACTCCCAGATCGTCGCGCTTAGTCGCTTCATCAAGGAATATCTGAAGCGCCCAGAGCTCATCACGCCCTATCGACGTGCACCCACTAACGATGTGGGCATTCAAGTGAAACTTCCCACTATAACGCAGATAAGAGCCGGATTCGAAGCACAGAGATGCGATCGAGATAGGGCACTCTATCTATTTACAGCAACCACTGGGCTGAGGCGAGGCGAGATCCTCAATCTTACCAAAGATGCAATAGATTGGGAGAACAGATGTGTAAAGCCAAACCACCACACCAGAACGAAGAGAAGCGGTATCACCTTCTTTAATGAAGAGACAGAGATATGGTTGAGACGTTATCTCTCAAAGCGTAGAGACGATGACCCACGCCTCTTCATAATAAGCGACCGACAATTCAGAAAGATATGGCAAAGAGCATCAGAAGCCGCCGGAATCAAAATCACACCTCAAATTCTTAGAATCTGGTTCTCCGAGGAAATGGGAGAGAGAGGCATACCAGACCGATATGTAGATATATTCCAAGGAAGAGCACCAAAAAGCATTCTCGCTAAATACTATACAACAAGAGGAATAAAAGGACTAAAAAGAAAATATGAAAAAGTCAAACTAAGAATCCTAGAGTGTTAGAAATGTCAAACTTCAATGCACCAATTTTTTAAATAGAGATTTTACGAGGCCTCATGAATGGGGTATTACTACGACTTCGATTCGAGAAAGAGTAGAATCTGTGTCTGGGATTTGAACATCTATTAATTTTAAATGCGTGTTCATATCCTTAGGGCTAAATCCACCCTTTCCATTTTTCCAGGGACTCATAGAAGTTTACACCTTCATAACGGCCTACCCATGGAAAGCTGGAAACGATTCAACTCACTTTATGACATTGAAATTAAATCGATGGCCGTTAACTGCTCCCTCTCCTTGAGTTTAGGGCCCTGTTCCGTTATTTCAGATTGAAAGAGGAGGGGCGATTATTCCTCCCAGATCTTAAACCCGTATTTCTCGAATAAGAGCCTCAAGGCATCTCTCACAATCTCGCTTTTAGAGCCATAAACCCCTCTCTCAATGAGCCTATCCATTAGTTCAAGGTAGGTTTCGCTAAGCCTCACCGTTAAAGACTGCTTCAACCAACACCCCTAAGCCTCCTAATCTATGTACGCCTTAGATAATAGTAAGCGTTAAAAATTATTGCACCAGCAAGACAAATTTTATTTATAAATTTGATGAAAGGTAAAATAGGAGAATAGGGGGTTGGTATGCGTTACCAGAGACATCTATCAACCTTCCTAATGCTCCTAATTCTCTTCTCATCAATGAATTTGGCAGTCCTGGTTCAAAGTCAGTCTGCCTCCCTCAAGGTCGTCGATGCCTACTGGACCGTGAAGGATAAGAGGGTAACGTCGGCGAGAGTAGGCGATGAAGTGGTGGCTCATATCAAGGTAAAAGCTCAAGGTGGAACAGTACAAGGGACTTTAACTATAAAGGTAATGCAAGATCTAGCATTCAGTCCTGATGAAGAATATGTCTCACATCAAGTTTCTATCGTGCTCACTTCAGGAATAGAAAAAGAATACAATCTAACATTTGTACCATTTCACGCTAGTGGTGAAGAGTTAAAAGAAGTATTGGGTGAACCTGAACTGAGAGGGTATTACATTGAAGTTGAATTCAATGATGACACAATATATACAATGAAATCCGAATACCCCCCTCGTCTTACTGTCCCTCCACCATTTTGGGCTATCTGTATTGCAGATGCCACAGTAGATAATAGTGATCCAGATGCCAACAGAGGTTTTAAAAGTTACTTAGAGGTTAGCGATTCAGAATACTGGCTATTATCTTTGTATAGAGATATAGAGAGATCATATCTCAAATTCGATATTTCTGGACTTCCAGAAAAGGCCATTATCAAATCTGCCTTTCTTATAATGTATACATGGACAGTTGATGAAACTCATAGGATCGGAGCGCATTTCTGTCCTGACAATTCATGGCAGGAGAATACGATCACATGGAACAACGCTCCTCACTTTGATAAGAAGATCCTTGATCAAGTTCTTGTTGCCAAAGAATCAACTTGGTATGGTTGGAATGTAACAGAAGCATTTAATAAAGTTCAGTTCCCTCAAGAAATATCTTTTACATTAATTAGTGAAGATAAACATGGATTTTTGGAAGACGTTTGGTTTCATTCAAAAGATTCAGAATCTTCATGGCAAGAAGGATATGGACCGAAGTTGGCAATTTACTGGTCACTACTGACTTCAATTTCCTGCAACGTATACCCTGAGTCAATCAGTTTCGGTGAAGAAGTCACTATTACGGGACAAATATCTCCGCCAGTTGGCGGAGCTGATGTCAAGATAATTATTACAGCACCCGATGCTTCAAAAAGGACAGTAATGGGGAAAACGGATTCTGAAGGTACTTTTAAAATTACATTTACTCCTGATGATGTGGGTATATGGGAGGTAAGCGCTTCATGGGAGGGAAACGCAGAATATGAGGGAGCTGTAAGTCCAGAGATCTCCTTCACGGTTGTAAAAGCTTCCACTAGCATATCGATCAAGACTTCTGAATCTAGAGTTGTTAAAGGAAATCTGATTACAGTTTCAGGTACAATAGATCCCGCGATCCCAAGAGCAAAGGTGACACTGGTATTCACTAGACCTGACGGCTCAACTTTTACGAAAACTGTAACTACGACGGCTGATGGCTCATTTTCAGGCTTCATTCAACCAGATATGCCTGGCGTATGGATCTTAAAAGCGAGTTGGAAAGGAGATCCGCATTTTGAAGGAAGCTCAAGTCAAGAGATCTCCTTCACCGTGATTGAATTAATCTCGACGACGATCTCATGTTCAGTCTCACCTGACACGATATCTTTCGGCGACCACGTGAAGGTTTCAGGTTCTATTAGCCCCTCAGTTTCAGGTAAAATCGTGACATTAACCTATACGAGACCAAATGGCTCCACTTTAACGAGAACCGTCGGAACCGATGTGAATGGTGCTTATAGTGACTACTATACCCCCACCGAAGTTGGTTACTGGAGTGTAAAAGCTTCCTGGGAGGGAGACGAGGAACATCGAGGGGCTGTTAGCTCTGCTGTTTCCTTCCTTGTTACAAAAGCTTCCACCAGCATTTCTATCCAATCTTCTACATCTAAAATCACGAAAGGAGAGCTTATTACTATCTCAGGCTCGATAAGTCCCTCAGTTTCAGGAGCCAAAGTAACCATCACCTATACAAAGCCTGACGGCTCCATCTTCACAAGGACAGTTTTCACGGGGGCAGATGGCTCTTACAGCGATTCCTATACGCCAACTGAAAAGGGAGAATGGAGTGTCAAGGCTTCATGGGAGGGAGATGCCTATTATGAAGGGGCATCAAGCTCATCTGTTTCATTCACGGTTGAAGCGAAGAGATGCATCATAGCCACCGCTACTTATGGTTCTGAACTCAGCCCTGAGGTTCAATTCCTTAGAGGATTCCGAGATAACATGGTGCTGAACACCTTTGCGGGTAGATGCTTCATGACAGTCTTCAACGCCTGGTACTACTCCTTCAGCCCAACGGTGGCTTCGGTTATAGCCAGCCATGAGCTTTTACGCAACATCATGAAGATCCTCCTATATCCATTGATTGGAATTCTACATCTATCCGCAGTCACCTTCTCCCTGTTAGGATTCAACGCAGAATTCGCTATCGTGGTTTCAGGGTTGGTAGCTAGTTCATTGATAGGAATCACTTACTTCACACCAGCAACATTAATTCTCTGCATCATCAAGAGGATGAAGATAACCCTTAGAGTCATTCAAATACAATTGGCAATCTGGACGATAAGCATTGGATGTATCGCGATAGCTGAAATCGTCAAATGGACGGAATTAATGATGATCTCTACGGCCATGTTAGTGTTATCTACAATTAGCCTAGTTACGTCATTCTCATTGAAATACCTCAAAATATCTTTATTCAATATCTCAACTAATTCAAATAGAAATAACGCAATTAAATGACTCAAAGTTCGAAAAACGTGTTATTTTCGGTTTTTCCCTTTAATTTTATAGATATCTCAAAAAATAACTAAAATATTCGCCTAATTCAAGATAATAGCATATATTTCGCTATGAAATAATGAATAATAAAGACATAATTATGAAATATGAGAAAAACGAGACATAAGGAAGGCTGTTCCTTCTTCCCTCGACTGAAGTTTAATAACCTTTCGATAATCTATGAGACTTCCCTATCTAATGTCTCGACAAAGGTGTAAAAGAGGGTAATACGCCCTTAGGATATGAATATATTCTTTATACATAGATGTTCATATCCTAGCGTTAAATTCTACTCTTATTTCAAAGCCATATCCCTAAATCCAATACTCGTAGTCATAGCTCCTTAAACCTGAACCTGAAACTTTCCGATAAGAAACCGCCCCCGTCTTTCTCAATTTTGATAACACCTTCTTCACAGCCGATTCAGAAACATCTTTAGCTATCATTCTATCCTTAATCTTGCGACCAGTTAGCGTCTGACCTCTCATCGAAGCCCTAAAGATCATCCTTCTCACCCGCATATCAACATCGCCAAGGTCAACCCCGAAGTGCAGAGGCCAAAGGAAACGAAGTAACTTCATATCATCTTCGCAAACCTCGTCCCGTTCATTGATTGCTGCACAAGACCTAAGGAAATTCTGGATATATGTTTGAGCCCTTGGAGCCGTCATTATGCCGTCGGTGGAAAGTTCGATGGCCATCTCATCAATCTCGACTTCGAAGCGCTTTGGAATTCGTACATCAATAGGTTGCTCTTTGAATGGCAGTTCCACATGGGGTGGAGTTTTTCCCTTATTCTTCCGCTTGGCCTTCAATAACTCCCTCTCGATAGCCTCATCAAATCGATACATAATAGGCATAAACCTATCCATAAAGGTGGAGTAAAACATCTCCTTCGCATACCGCTTCTTGTAGGCCTCAGAGGCGATGCCATAGATGCAGACTATCCTACCCCGAACTGTCCTCCCCTTACGCCCATATTCACCCTTAGTAAGGAATGCATTATGGAAGCCCATCAACTGCTGCCTCTGCTTAGTGGAGGTTCCCCTAAAGGTGGTCACAAGATCATCCTGCACCCAGACCTTACGCCTGAAAATCTCATCTGGCTCTTTAAGGATCTCTGATTCAAAAAGTTTATCAGGAAGCCTTGGAAACCACTGGGGGTTAGACTTCTGGAGGATATGATATAGAAGAGTGGTTTTACCATGCCCTTTAGGGCAGATCAGAAGAGTTGAATTAGTAGCTTCATCTGGTCTGAGCTTCAGGTTTATTGTAAGAGCATTCACTATAACGATTGGAGCAATTAGCTCATAGCCATATAGATAGTCTGAGATAGGCTTAACCAGTTTAAAGAGTTCCTGAAGCTTAGATGAGCTCTGTCTTCTACCTACCTTATTCCATCTTCCTTTTCGTTGCGTCTTCATTATTCCACCTCTAAGGCCTTCTTTTCCTCTTCTGAGAGGAAGCTTAACCTAGCAAGCTCCCTCCTTACTGCACGACGGACAAAGTCACTGACGTCTTCTCCTCGTGCCTCGCAGATCCTCTTAATCAGCTCTACATCCTCCCTTCGCATACGGGCGAAGACTATTGGTTTGCTCATGTTTGATTCCTCATAATAGGGGCAAACTTATACTGAAGTGTTCATTTCTTAGTACGACTAAGATGGGAAGGCCGAAGCACTCATCACCAAAAACCTATCGCTGTATATTCTACCGCCTCCTAAAGGGGCCACTTTGTCTCAAGGACTGGAAATCAACAGGATTAAAAAGCCGAAGTACCGTACATAAGGCTCTCAAATATCTCGAATCAAGGGGCTTGGTAAAACGGGAAAGAGTCGGACGTAGTAAACCCTATCGATTAGTCACAGTCGCTGACAAACTGGCTGAGATGCCACCTATATCTAATCTACCTTCAAACTGGCCAACGCCTGACTGGCCTATAATGTCAGAATGGCTTCCACTCTTAACCACCAAGAGAGAATGGGAAAAAATCACTAGAGAACCACCTAAGGAGATTAGAGATTGGGCTAAGAGAATACTCAAACAAATCCGACCAAGCGTAGAGTTAATGGGAAGATATGGAATTATCAGTAGTGAAGATGAAGATCGGAAAATTATCGATCAGTTATATAAGGCGAAACCAAATCAAAGCTTACAAGAGCTTTTAACTAATTGGAGGAGATATAAGGATGGATTAATCTGCCCAGAATGCCTAGATAAAGGAGAATTGGTCTTCGCTAGAGAGGACCATGAAACAGGAGAGATGATATGTCCTAGATGTGGTCTCGTTATTGACAGAGAACCTTGGATTATGTGATAAGATGGATGTGAAGCTATCTTCCATCTCTTTTAATATCATCTTGAAATCGATCTCCCTAATATTCCTTCTCCACAGTTCAGCCAGAGTTTCCTCTCCTCAATTCTGGGTTCTATCAAACCCCTCTATGAGTTGTCAAATTTCATTACTGGCGATTATGTAGGCGACCCTGTTGAGAGAGTAAACCTTAAATCCAATCAATACTATGCGTATATGTGCGTATTTATGGGGAGACGTGTTAGAGTTAACCTTACAATGGA
>Ga0190363_1001597_pt1 | contig 13321 bp, 17 predicted proteins | sample 48721867_MG_FD_161272 | JGI IMG/M metagenome (GOLD analysis project Ga0190363, IMG submission 161272) | Hydrothermal vent microbial mat bacterial communities from Southern Trench, Guaymas Basin, Mexico - 4872-18-6-7_MG | ecosystem: Environmental > Aquatic > Marine > Hydrothermal vents >...
CTCGCCTCCATCGATATCGGATCCCCATCGATATTATATAATTTAAATCCTCCTCTATAGATTAATTCGATAAACTATATAACAACCCCTACTAACTATGAGATGAAGAGAAGCCTGATAACGCTGTCCACCACCGCAGCCGAGGAGCATGAGGAGGGGATCATCCTCCTCTTCACAGACCCCGAGACGAGGCCCAAGGAGCTAGCTGAGGGCGCTGGCCCCCGAAGGCGACGTGGCGAGGCTACTGAGGAAGGCGGTGGAGAGGCTACTTAGTAGTTATAATCTTAATTAACTACTCTATCTTTCCTCAACGGCTTTCTACCTAACATTGCGCTCCGAATCTGGGGCGTGAGAATGTCTGTAATCATATACGATTTTCTTCTTTTCTCCAAGCCCCCTCCCCATTAAGAGACATCCCGCCATAATAAGGATTGGTAGAAGGAGACTGAAGATCCATGGCCAGGGCGACCTTCTACAAACCAACATCGAGATATGTATAAGGGCTATATCTATAAGAGCAGCAAGTAATAAGAATATGCCAACCCTAAGCTGATTCATCCATCCTACTAATATACCAACCGCCATCTATTTAAACTTTAATTAATAGAGCACCATCAATAAACTAATACATGATAATTTATATGATAGTCTTAAATAGATATTACTTAATCTGAAAAAGCCGCATCAACTAAACATTTTAATGTCCAGATAGTAATTTTTAAATACATTTTTAGGTGTTAATAGTTATGACCATGGAATCGAAGGGTATTGGGATTTTGATAATATTGTTCATTGCGGGGCTAGTAATTGGCGTTCCAGTTGGATATTACGTTGCGCCAACAAAGACTGTGGAAGTCGAGGTCCCTGGAGAGACTAAGACCGTGGAGGTTCCTGTACCCGCACTAAGTGGAACAATACCGATTGGAGTGCTTTATTCAAATACAGGTCACATCGATACCGAGGGGCCTGCGGTGAAGATAGCCTTCGAGGAAGTGAATGAGTATGTTAAATCCCTTGGACTTAATGTTACCTTTGTACCTGTTGAGGAATGCGCGGAAGGTCAGGCGACAATCGCGCTTGAAAAATTCCAGAGCATGGTTGCAAGGGGTGTAAAGGTGTGTGCAGGCCCTAACTGGAGTTCTCATTGTAAGGCCATCAAGGATTACGCCGATCAGCATCATGTAGTTGTATTCAGTGAGGGTTCAACATCACCGGTTCTGGCGATCGCTGATGACTATATCTTCAGGTTGCCCGTGACCGACGAGACCCAATGCGCCGCACTCGCCCAGGCCATGTGGGAGTGCGGCATTAGACATCTAGTCGTGGTTCAAAGGGCTGATGCATGGGGCGATGGCAACTACGAGTCTATCAAGAAATCCTTCGAGGCTCTAGGGGGCTCAATCGATGGCCATATCAGATACGACACTGAGAAGACCGAGTTCTCTGCTGAGGCAGCTGCACTAAACGACCTAGTGGTTGAATTGAATGAAAAGTATGGTGCTGATACGGTTGGCATAGCTGTCTGGTCCTTCGGGGAGTTTACTGCCTTCTACTCTGCCTGTAAGTCCTATCCTGCCCTAGTAAATGCCCTCTGGTTCGGCTCGGATGGATATGGTCGTTCCACGACTCTCATCGAAGAGGTTCCAGATTGCTACAAGACAAGGTTCCTTTGTATGATTATGGGGACATACAAATCCAGCAGGTTCTACGCGTTGGAGGAGAAGTATCTCAAGCTATCTGGTGGGAGACAACTTGGAACCTATACCACACATATGTATGACATAATATGGTTACTCTGTAAGGCAATCCTTGAAGCAGGCGTCTACGACGGAGCTGCTGTGAAGGAAGCCCTACCAAAGGTCGCCGAGCAATATTTTGGAGCATGTGGATGGACGAAGTTAAACGAATATGGAGACAGAGCCGAGTCGAATTACGAGCTATGGACCATAGAGCTTAATGCCACAGGAGCACCTGAATGGGTTGTTGCAGCGACTTTTGACTCCGCTTCAGGCAAGTTAACTTGGCTTCTCCCAATAGTTAGTTAAAACATATATTTTTCTGCTTATCTTTTAGGAAGTTTGATGCCTACGCTTTCCAGTTTTTTTCTGATATTCTCATAGTTTAATCCTCTCATCTTGGTCGGTTTCTCTGGTATCAGCCCCTGTGGATGGAACATTATAATTATTAATAGAGCGAGACCTATCAGAATTTGCTCGAGCCATTGTACTTGGAAAGGAACATAAGCCTCTATGTTGTGTTTGTAATATATTATTATCCTTCGAACAGTTATGAAAATTAGGGCTCCGATCATTGTACCCGTGTTATTGCCAACTCCACCCACCATCATCATTAGCCATGGATAAAATGTCCATGCAGCCCTTGTGTAGGCTGTTGCTAGGACCGCCTGGATATAAAAGGCGTACAAAACCCCTGATATTGAGGTCAAAGCCGAGCAGAGAACAATAACCTTAGTTCTGATGCCGATGACATCTTTACCTACGCATTCCGCACTGGTTGGATTCTCTCTCACCGCTCTGAGAACTCTCGCTAGAGGTGATGTGCTCATCGCCTGTAATAGTAGAAATATGCATAAGGCGATAAAGGCGCTGATGATAAGATATCCTACCGTTCTGAAGTCTCCCATCCATATGAAGAGGTCAGGTACATGAACCCAGAAGGTTCCTCCTACAAGCGGATAGTAGTTTAAACCTATAATGCGTACCGCCTCAGCCATGCCGATCAGCACAATTATTAGATAGCTTCCTCTTAGCCTGATTGCAGGACGGGAGACGATATATCCTAATCCTGCATTTAAAAGAAGAGATACTACTATTATAAATATAAAGATACCTATACCTACGAAGGGATCATGAATAAGATGTCTATTTATCTCATTTGTTATCTTTGAGTTCTCATACATAAAATCGAGTTGAGGGTATACATTATATATCCATCTTAAAATTCTTCCAGTTAAGGCTCCTGCAACATATCCTCCACCTGCTACAGATAAGGAAATACCAAAGTGAGGAATTCCAGTATAACCATATAAAAAGTTAAGATTTATTGCTACTATACAATATAATATAAAGAACATAATAAGATCAATAATCCATTGTATTATAATTTCATATCTCATGTTGCATCCTCCTCATAATCTTCCTCCTTCTATAACTCGTTATAACTTTGTCAATGAAAGATGATAATCCACCAGGTTCAAACATCAGGAATATAGACATAAATGTTAGGGGTATTAACATCCTATAAGAACCAATCCATAATCCAATTTTTTTCATAAGAAAGTAAGAACCTAAAACCTCAATAAGACTAATAAGATAACCTCCTAACATCGCGCCATATATGTTAGATAGGCCTCCAACAACACTTGAAGCAAAAACACTAGTAGCAAGCATGGCTCCTGAAGTTGTTCCAGATTGGAACCAAAGAGGAAGAAATGTTCCAGCTAAGCCCGCAAGTCCACCCGTGATGAACCATGAAACTATTGAAACCATCTTTACATTTATTCCTAAAATAGCAGCAAGTGGCTCGTTCTCCACTGTTGCTCTCATCGCGATGCCAAATTGTGTTCTTTTTAAGATGAGATGCATTGATACTATCACTACTAAGATGACAGCTGTGGAAACTATAAGAACACCTGGAACGTTCCCGATATGGAAATCATTCGCCCTCAACATGAAGCCTCGAGAATATTCCCCTAAAACATTCCTGACATAATCAGCGTAGATCTCTACGCCAGCAATGAAGATCTGTTGAATAGCAAGTAAAGAGATGGTCAATAAAATGGGGCCCGCACCATGCTTAATCAAGGGATCTATTACTCCAATGTATATCACTATGGCTAAAAGGGCACCAAATATAAATCCTAAAGGCATTGCTATATACGGACTGAGGTGAAGTAGACGAACCATAGAGAAGGTGCAGTATACCCCTACAACAGCGAACGTGCTCACAGCGAAGTTTGGAATCCTTGAAATCAGAAAGATGAGGGTAAAGCCAATACTCATCAAAGTGACAGCGTTTGCATAAACTAAAGCATCTCTGATAATGGGTGGAACCATCTTTATTTAGGAAGATTTATAGAACTATAAAAATTTTATTATTTATTATATTATAAGTTTGAATTAAATAGTTAACAATTTCATACTACTTTTTATCCATCATGATATCGAACTTTAACTTACAGTCAATACTATTTATTTTTAAACGATGTTATTAATTTGTTGTCTAAAAAGGCCGAAAAATTTTTAAGATAAAATGTAAACTTCAATTTAATTAGGTATGAGTAAAATTGTTCTTTCCGTGAAAAATCTAACAAAAAAATTTGGAGAATTTAAAGCAGTTGATAATGTCTCTATGGATATAGAACATGGAAAGATAACTCTTCTAATCGGTCCAAATGGAAGTGGGAAAACTACTTTAATCAATTGTATAACAAAATTATATGAATTTGAGAATGGAGAGATTTTTTTCTATGGTGAGAACATTACAAAGGCCAAAACTCATGATATAGTTAAAAAGGGACTAGTTAGGACGTTCCAAGTACCAAATGCCTTCTTACGACTTACCGTGTTGGAAAATCTTCTCGTAAGTTACGGCAGGAATCTGGGAGAGAGCTTCATTTGGTCCCCCTTTAGTAAAAAATGGATAAAATATGAGGAAGAAGCTTTAGAGAAGGCTTATAAAGTTCTGGATTTATTAGAGATCACACATATTGCAAATGAGCCAGCTTATAAACTCAGTGGAGGTCAATTAAAGCTATTAGAGATAGGAAGAGCTTTGATGACGGATGCAAAGATGATTCTTTCCGATGAACCCGTAGGTAGCGTAAGCGTCCCCTTAGCTCATAAGATCTTTTCTCATATCCGTGATCTATGTAGGAATGGTGGATTGGATTTTCTCCTCGTGGAACACAGGCTTGATGTCGCTTCCGAATATGTAGATTATGTATATGCAATGGATCAAGGTCGTATTTTGACACACGGTCCTCCCAAGGAGGTCTTTGAAAACATTGAGGTCATAGAGTCTTACCTGAAGGTGAGAAGATGATAAATGCGAAGGGAATAAATGCGGGATATGGTCCGATTCAAATTCTCTTTAATTTAAACTTCAAAGTCGATGAGAGAGAAAAGGTTGCAATAATTGGTCCTAATGGAAGTGGAAAGTCAACATTATTAAAGACAATAATGGGTTTAACTACATTATATTCAGGTGTAATAGAGCTTCAAGGTAAAGACATATCGAAGCTACCACCATATATTAGAGCGCGACTAGGGTTGGCGTATCTACCTCAAGTTGGAAGTACTTTTGTAAATCTGACTATAAGAGAAAATCTAAGAATGGCTGGATATACTCTATCAAAAAGTGAGAGAGAGGAAAGAATAGAGGATGTATTGAAAATATTCCCTATTCTTGAAAGCTACTTAGATGAACCAGTAAAGATCCTAAGTGGTGGGATGAGACAGATGCTTGCTATAGGTATAGCTCTAATGAGAAGGCCGAAAGTAATGATGTTTGATGAACCTACTGCAAATCTAGCTCCAAATCTCGCAGAAGAGATAATTAATAAAATAATGGAGATAGAAGATAAATTTGGGATAACGATCATAATAGTTGAGCAAAATGCCCAGATGATCCTAAAGTGCTGTGACACAGCCTATCTATTGGTCAATGGAAGGGTGAAATATGCGGGAGATTCAAAAACATTGCTGAATCACCCACGCTTCGGTCAGGTATTCCTTGGATTAGAAGAGGTATAAATATTTATTTAATTTTTACTTTATTTAGATTAATGAGAATCAATATTAGAAAGCTTCTTATTCCATCTAAAAAATGGCAGGTAAGAATTTATACCTTATTCTTCTTCGTCCTTATAGACTATATAATAACCTGTGCACTTTGTAAAGACTTCAAAAACGAGGGTAATTTGATATTAAGAAAATTTATGATTTACTTTAACAGTGTATATTTAGGCATATTAATATTCACATTATCGTTCTACTTACCAACATACATCATACTATGTTATTTTACTAATTGTAATATGGAAAAATTAAGAAAATTTAATATAGTAGAATTAATATATTCATATAAAAAACAGATATTTGATGTCATCTTAGGACTTGGGGTGGCCGCTAGGCACTTTGAAGGTGCTATGAGCTGGATATTACCTCTTTCAAACAGACTATGCCTATTATGGGGGTTTCTATTTTATCTAATAATCGTATACGTAGGAACATTCATTAAAAATATAGGAATTTATTGATATATTTAATTAACTCTTTTGATTTAATGTGTATTAATAGAAATAGAGAAAAAATTATTAATATGTACATTATTGAAGAAAACTTCGTATTTTGATTTTTAACTTCTCTCCTCATTATAAATTTTTCATTTTGTATTTCATTAATTAAAGATATTCTTATTCTTAAAGGTATATATCCCTTTTTCTCTATTTCAATAATGTAATCTCCTTCTTCGATATCTTGAAAAACAACAACGCCATATTTATTGGTTAAGGAAGAGAAAACTAGGGTTTTTAATCTATATAATTCAACATTCGCATGATATATAGGATCTCTAGTGATCTCGTCTACAACGTTAATTATTAAAGAACAACATTTTGGCTTGTATCTGATTAAGTCTATATAGCTACAATTAATTAGAGTGGTTGAACCTTCATCAAAGTAAAATATATTCTTTAAGACACAGTTAGAAATCTCTGCTTTTGAGCGATCGTATAATATCACCTCAACGATATTTGAGTTATTAATTTTTGCGAATGAACTATCTCTCAAAAAAACATAGTTTAGTTTGGAATTATTAATGTATATTTGGCAATCATCAAAACTATGTAATGCCCATAGGTCTGAACCTATGATCATTACTTGAGAAGAATTTCCGCAGATGATATGAGTCATCCTGATCTTGGTATCAACTATGATCAACCTGGTATCCTGAGCCTTAAAGAAGAAAAGATTATTAACTCCACTAATTTCGGACTGGTAGATCTCTAAAGTGGTGTTCTCCTTAAGAATTATTCCATATTCATAGCATTTTTTGTGGGGGAATATAACCTTGACATTTCGAAGTATCAATTTTCCCCCTCTTTCAACGATGATATTTCCTGAAGATATGAAAACATCATCCTGGATTAAAACCTCCTCAAGGCCATTCACAATGAAGTCTGTGGATTTGTTCATTTCATTTAGTAATGTATTGAGAATTCGATATTTGAAGGATGATTTATGGATTCCAATAAAAGGAGAAATAAATATTGAATCTGTTTGCATATTTAAACTTAGGGAGATTAGGATAAAGAACATTACTACTTTAATTCTTACATTTTTTCTCCAAGAGTTTTCTATATCTAAACAATTACATGCATTCTTGAACCAGTTCAAATTTCTGTGTAATGCCACCCATGAATAGTTAAGCATGTAAAGAATTTAAATTTTATTAAGATGGACGAAATCATTTCAGGCGTCATAGAAACCTTTATTATAATTTAAATATTATTATTTTAGGTTAGAGGTGCATTTAGGGCGATAACTCTAAGATCAATTCCCCTTCTTCGATTTCTTTTTACTCTTTTTGCTTTCTCTAAATCTATTGTGAGATATAACGGAGTAACATCAAACATCTTGGAGGGCTTACTATCTTCAATGAAGATACGACATACGAGGGTGATCTCATTGTCGATGGTAACCAAACCATGGCTATTCGAGATAGCCCGCCGCGTCAGGAAGAGCAGGCCCTACGTCTCCCACCAGATAAGGCTTCTGAGGCTTCATAACTCCCCTTAACACCGCCCTTATAATCTGCTCGGAGGCTAAATGTCCTATATGGTTTATGAAACGCACACGATCCATATATGAGCCAAAGAACTCCCCTCTTCTTTGAAGCAAGATGGATCCGGAGCAAGGGAGAGGGAGATGGGAGGCGGAAGCTCCAACTCCCCGGGGGCAACCGCAAAGATCATATTCCCGTCTCTCAGGGTATGCACGGGCCTTATGACTAGCGCCGGTCCATCACGAGCCATCTCCGCGACCTTTGCGGCCTCCTTCTGCCCGAGTTCGGCATTGGTGGCTACAACACCTATGGTTGTGTTCTCACCAATGCCGATAGACCTGGGCATGGGCACTTCAAGCTTGAGAACAGCTCGAAGGCCTCGTAGAACTATCTTCTGTCTTCCCTTCTCGTACCTGCGATCGCCCTCCCCGTATTGATGTCAAATACGTTCCCAACACAATTGACAACAGCTAATGTGCCCACTTGAAGACCGCTTGGAAGCGTTACCGCGCTGTTGCTGATAGCGGGGTGCTTCGTAATCCTGACGAATGCTACGATTGGAGAGGTCATCTGGGAGAATTCCAGTCATCAGCAGGTGGTTCCTTGACTATGGGTAGGTGCCCGGGATGAGGTGCTTCCTCATCGCCGCGGCCTTCATGCTCGCCTACGGATTCTGGCCCCTCGCCGTGAAGACTAGGATGGTTCCTAGGGGTATGGATATGGCTCCATACAGGCCCGGGAGAGGGGCTGGGATCATGTTGGTGGTGAGCGTTGTGAGGGCTGAGAGGCATCCTAGGAGGGTCATGAGAGTTAGGTCCCTACTATTAAACCTCAACTCCGCTCAGCCTCCCGCAGCTCCAATCGTCCCATATGTATGCCTCTCCCATCGAGGATTGAATACTGAGCTTCGAGGCAGTTAAGGCAGTAGGGTTTACCGTCTCTAAGCCCGGCTCTACTCTCCATCACCCTATCACCGCATCTGGAGCATATCACGGAGCCGTAGATCGGGGCATATTCGGGCACCTCAACCCTCATCCTCTTTATCTGGAACATCTCCGAGGCTGATCTACGCAGCACTTCAAAGGCGGCCTCCTCCATCAACTCCATGAACCTAGCCCTCTCCGCCTCTGAGACCCTCTCCCTCCTGGCGACGATGCGTTCCCAGAGATCGCTGAGCTCAGACTGCTCTCTATGTTGAGAGTCCTCGAAATCGGGTTTCAAGGCCACCCTAACGGCCTCTCCTCCTCTCCTAGCTAGAGTGAAGGCTGTCTTACCGAGGTCCAGGTAGATGAGGGCGTTATTTCCAAAGGTGCATCCCGTCACCACTTGGACGCCGTCGCTGAAGCAGTTATTCGTCTCAACTATGGCCAAGATCTCCTCCATGCCGATGCTTCTAACCCCTAGCATCTTCACGGCCGTATATCCGGCGACGACGCCGTAGGCCAGATAGGTGCAGTAGTGGCCATGGAGTTCACCAGCCTTTCTAAGCAGCCCCTCGAGATCTCCGATCTCTATGAGATGCTCGATCTCAGCTCTCGGAGACCTCCACATTCCACCTCAATATTACCACTCATATACATTTTTAATACTAACTCCGAGAGGTCGTTGGGCGAGGGAATAAATCGTTGAAGAGTTTTCCCTTTAATGGGAATGGCATCAGGGGAGCTCAGACGATTCAGGGCTAGGGATGGGCGGGAGGTGATCCTCAGATCTCCCAGATGGAGCGACCTCGACGATATGCTGGAGCTCGTCAACTCCCTGATCGAGGAGGGAGCTGAAGTCAACCTCTGCGAGCCCTATAGCAGGGAGGAGGAGGCTGAGTGGCTCGCGGGGCTGTTGACATCTATCGAGAAGGGTGATCGAATCTCGGTGGTAGCTGAGGTCGAGGGCCACGTCATAGGCCACGTCGAGGTACGGATAGGCAGATACTATGAAAGCCATACAGGGGTACTGGGCATAGCGGTTAAGAGGGGCTATAGAGACCTGGGCATAGGAACAGAGCTTATGAGGATGGCCGAGGAGCTTGCGAGGGAGAGGGGGCTCCTCCTCATAACTTTGGCGGTCTTCGCAACAAACAGTAGAGCTATCCACGTCTATAAGAAGCTGGGCTACCGAATCATAGGTCGAGTTCCAAAGGGCATCTATAAGGACGGGGTCTATGTAGATAAACTCCTCATGGCTAAGGAGCTCCGGAGTGGATGAAAGCTTGATGCACCGCTACAACTTAAACCGGCATAAGTTGACCCTGAGATTAATTTGATGAAGGTCTCATCCGAATCTTAAAATTGCCTTAGACGAATTTCTATATTAGGTGATTAGATGGGCGGGGTCTCGAGGGTGAGCATCTCCCTCCCCCATGAGATGTTGGAGGAGTTTGACAGGGTTGTGGAGCGACTTGGGATGACGCGGTCCAAGGCCGTCCAGGTGGCCATGAGGGATTTCCTAACGGAGCATCGATGGGAGACCGCCGAGGGCCTGGTGGCCGGAGCGATAACGCTGCTCTATGACCATAAGACTCGAGGCGTTGAGGAGGAGGTGACCGACATACAGCATGATTTCAGGGATGTTATAAGCTCCACAACACATGTCCACCTAGATGAGCGGAACTGCCTGGAGATCATAGCTGTCAAAGGAGATGCGGCTCGCATTAGGGAACTCTACCAGAGATTGATGGCTCAGAGGGTTAAACAGCTGAAATTCTCCATACTCCAAATATAATCGATTGTTGAAGGAGGCTCATCTCAGTTTTATGTATCTGTAGGCCTCAACCGCCTGCTCGAAGCAGTAGTGGCAGTGTTGATATTCCTCCCTGAACTCCTCCACCTCCTTGGAGATGTTCTCTGGATCCTCGCCGTCGATGACCGCTCTCTTCATGAACTCCGCTATCTCCTCCATCTCAGATTCCCTCATACCCAGCCTGGTAACCTCGCTGACGCCTAGCCTTACTCCACCCGGCTCCCTGTAGTGGCGGCCTCTCTTTACGTCGTAGGGGAGGAGGTTCCTATTCACTATGATGCCTGCTCTCTCCAATGTTTTCTCCACCTTTAAACCGTTTTTCAGCGGGGTGTCCGCCACGTCGACGAGTAAGACGTGAGACTCCGTGAAGCCTAGGGGCTCGCCTAGCACCTTGAATCCCCTCTCCCAGAGGGCTTGGCCTAGGGTCTTGGCGTTTCTTATAACCTGCGTGGCGTAGGCTCTTCCGAACTCCTTGAATTCGCAGAGGGCGACGGCGAGTCCAGCTAGGGTGTGGAGGTGGTGGTTGCTGACGTTCGCCGGGAAAAGCGCCTTCTTTAATCTCTCCGCATATCTCTCCCAAGATAGGATCAACCCTCTCTGGGGTCCGAAGAGCGTCTTATGGGTGCTCATCTGGACGCAGTCAGCTCCCTCCCTTAAGGGGTCTTGGAACAATCCCGCTCCTATTAGACCAGCCACATGGGCCGCGTCATAGGCGACTTTGGCTCCATACTCCGCCGCGACCTCGGAGATCTCCCTCACGGGATGGGGGAAGGGGAAGACGCTGGCGCCTAGTAAATAGAGCTTGATGTGCTTCCCCTCTCCCTCCAGCTTCCTAATCTTCTTCACGGTGGCATCGACATCGATGTTAAGCTTCTCATCATCGTATTCAAAGTATTGGACTCTCAGGCCGTGGACGGCTCCAGCGGTTCCCCACAGCCCCTTCCTCGCCATGGAGATATGCCCCCCATCTGGTATGGAGAGAGCCATGATGCGATCTCCAGGCTCCGTGAAGGCGGTGTACATAACAAGGTTGGCGCATACCCCGGAGATCGGTCTCACGTCAACGAACTCGGCCCTAAAGATATCCTTAGCCAGCTCCATGGCGATGATCTCCACCTCATCGATGTATCTACATCCGGCGTAGACCCTCTCACCCGGCCAGCCCTCAGCGTATCGATGGCCGAAGTCGCTGATGAGGGCCTCCTTGACGGCGGGGCTAGTCACGTTCTCGCTGGCGATCAATGGTATACATCTACTGAAGAAGTCGTGATGCTCCCTAAGGAGTTGGAAGACCCGTTCATAGCTCTCCCTGGTATCCAATTTTAATTCCTCCACAAATCTTCTCCAGATATTCTATACAGATGGGCGTGTAGAAGCCGCCTCCTAGAATCTTAAGCCCAATGGGCGGGGGATCTAAATCCCGGATTGGCGCTCCAACACCATCCCCTATATTCCCCTTTATAACGGCCTTATAAGGATTGGGAGGGGCAACCTTTAATTATAAAGTGGATCATCTTCGGAGTGGGCTGGTTGGGGTGTATCACCCGGACTGGGCCTAGCCATCTACGGCTTCTCCCTCAATCCCTCTAGCCCATTGGATATTCTTCCACTGGAAAGGAGGTTGTGATGATGGATGAGGAGATGGTAGTCACTCCATGGAAGGTCGCCGGGGAGATAAACTATGAGCGCCTTATGGAACAGTTTGGAACAAAACCCATCACGAAGCCGCTCTTAGATAGGATGAGGAGGATCGCCGGTCATCTACATCTACAGCTTAGGAGGGGGATCTTCTTCTCCCATAGGGACTTCGACTGGTGGCTCGACATATATGAAGCTGGGCAGCCGGTTGGCCTCTACACCGGTCGAGGCCCCTCCGGGCCCTGCCATCTGGGACATCTACTCCCCTGGTTCTTCACGAAGCATCTCCAGGATGTCTTCGACGCCCACCTATACTTCCAGATGACGGATGATGAGAAGTATCTCATACATCCCGAGCTGACCCTCGACGACACCGTTGGCTACACCTATGAGAACGCCCTAGACCTCATAGCCGTCGGCTTCGACCCCGATAAGACGCATATAATCTCCAACGTCAACCATGTCCATAGGCTGTATAGATTGGCGCTTCAGGTGGCCAAGCACGTTACCTACTCGACGGTCAAAGCCATCTTCGGCTTCACAGACAGCGACAACATAGGCATCATCTGGTTCCCGGCGATGCAGGCGGTCCCCTGCTTCATACAATCCGTCATCGAGGGCCATAACGTCGCGGTTCTCATCCCCGCCGCCATAGATCAGGATCCCTATTGGAGGATGACTAGGGACATCGCCGAGAAGCTGGGATTCTACAAGCCAGCTCAGATACATGCGAAGTTCCTCCCCGGCCTCGGCAGAGGCGGCAAGATGTCGGCCTCCATGCCTGAGACAGCCATCTTCACCATCGATCCCCCAGAGGTCGCAGCCCAAAAGGTGATGGACGCCTACACCGGAGGTAGGGCCACAGCGGAGGAGCAGCGTAGACTAGGCGGAGATCCATCTATCTGCACCGTCTACGCCTACTTTTACTACCTCTTTGAGGAGGATGATAAGCGGCTGAGGGAGTTGGAGCACCGCTGCCGATCTGGGGAGCTCCTCTGCGGGGAGTGTAAAGCGGAGCTGGCTGAGAGAGTTAAACGCTTCCTAAGAGACTTCCAACGGCGGAGAGAAAAGGCTAGGAATCAGCTAGATAGATTCTTCTTGGAGTAGGTGATGAGGCCCAAGGTTTCAATCGTCAAGGTTG
>Ga0190363_1001598_pt1 | contig 13320 bp, 14 predicted proteins | sample 48721867_MG_FD_161272 | JGI IMG/M metagenome (GOLD analysis project Ga0190363, IMG submission 161272) | Hydrothermal vent microbial mat bacterial communities from Southern Trench, Guaymas Basin, Mexico - 4872-18-6-7_MG | ecosystem: Environmental > Aquatic > Marine > Hydrothermal vents >...
CCTTTCACGCTCAACCACATACAGAACCTCTCCCAAATTCACCACAGAGAGGAAAAGATGGGCCTTCCCCTCTGAGCCCATCTCGAGAACGGTTTGAACCTTATCAGCTCCTTCTTCGTCCTGGAAGTACGCCAGGAGGGCATAGCTGTCGAGCACGAAGCGTTCACTTGCCCTGGCGGGCATCGTCCCTTCTCAGTGCAAGGAGGACCTCTGTCAGAGAGGCGCCTCCCTTGAGGAGTCCTCTGGATTCCCTCACAGGGTCCCTTGAGGAGGGCACGAGCGCAATGACCCCTCCGTAATCCACGAAGTGGACCCGATCCCCCTTCTTGATCCGATATTTCTCCCTGAGCTCTTTAGGAATCACCACCCAACCCTTCCCGGAGACGGTAGAAGTAGCCATTTATCGCCTCTTTGTATCACATTATTGAAATTAGTATATACAATAAATGCAATTTGTCAAACTCCGGCGTTTTTCCTCAATGCCACCCCTCTTATTCAAACTGCAACCTTGCTTCACTCCCTTTTTGGATCTAAATATAATGGAGGAACTACTATGGGTGTGAATCTATCGATCAAGAATGTGCCTGAGGAGCTGGCGAGGCAGCTCCGGGAGAGGGCGAAGCGCCATCACCGCTCACTCCAGGGCGAACTGATGGCCATCCTTGAGGAGGCGGTCTGGGGAGATCAGAAAAGACTGAGCCCGGAGGAAGTCCATCGGCGGGTGAGGGAGCTGGGGCTGCGGACAGGGGCCGAGGCCGTGGAGATGGTCAGGGAGGACCGTGGATCATCTTGTCGCGGTGGAGCTTTCACTGGACACAGGGCTCACCACCTATGATGCGACTTACCTTTACCTGGCCCGGGCAATGGGTGTCCCGCTGGTCACCTTCGATGAGCGGCTTGAGGGGGCTTGGCAAAAGCTCTCGGTTTCTGGGATCTTCTGAGAAATTGCGGTTCATTAGTATGTACCGTCTTCCCAAGACAGAAAGGGGCTTCCAAGCGGAACAATTGGGAAAGGGTCCTTGATGAACTGCCCTTCATTACTCTATTCTTCCTTTAATGAGGGTCATTGTGATTTTCCTTGTGTTTTTCTTATAAGAATGGGCCTATAAGATTGTGTATTGATAGGCATCGCTTCCCTCAGATCGCCGGACGGAAAGGACTGAGCCCCTTTACTTGACACTACAGGGGGTTTGGCCCATAATAAAATTGAACTGGGCCCATAGCTCAGTTGGCAGAGCCACCGGCTCATAACCGGAAGGTCCCTGGTTCGATTCCAGGTGGGCCCACTGAAGGGAGATGATAAAAGCGGGTGAAGAGGGAAGAGAGGGCGCAGGAGGGGGTGCACCTTGCAGGGGGTGCACCCTTTTTCTTTGGGAGAAAAGATGAAGGAGCAGCTTCAGAGACTGTGGCGTTTGCAGCGAATTGAACTATCCCTGATAGAGGCGGAGAGGGAACAGGAGGAACAGCCAGGAAAGATCAGGCTCCTTGAGGAACGGCTGAAGGCGGAGGAAAAGAAGGTAGAAGAGGCGAAGAGAAGGCTCCAGGAAATGGAGAGAAGGCGCCGTTCGCTGGAACGGGACCTGGAGGAGGAAAAAGAGAAGATCAGACGATCGAAGTTGAGGCTCCTCGAGGTGAAGACCAATAAAGAATACGAGGCGATCCTCAAGGAGATCGAATGGTCTGAGCAGACCAACAGCTCCCGCGAGGAGGAGATCCTCCAGATCCTGGAGGAGATAGATACGCTGGAGGCGGAGCTCCCCTCGCTGGAGCGATCGGTCGAGGAGGAAAAGGGTAGGATCTCCCGGCAGATCGAAGAGCTCAAGGAAAAGGGAGAGGAGCTGGAGAGGAACATCGAGGCATGGCTCAGGGAGAAAGATGAGATAATGGGGACTCTGCCCAAGGACCTCCTCTCTCTCTATGAGAAGCTAAAGGAACGGCGGGGAGGGCTGGCGGTGGTCCTGGTGAAGAATGAGGCTTGTCAGGGGTGCTATGTTCACATCCCCCCCCAACTCTACAACGAGGTGCTGAAGAACAATCGGCTCATCACCTGCCCCAATTGTCAGCGGATCCTCTACTGGGAGGAGGAAAAGACCGAGGGGAGTGATTAAATTTTAATCGTGAAGAGGGGATCGCTTTTCATTGACGGGGCTTCTTTGGGCAACCCCGGGGCAGGGGGGGGGGGGGTGGTCCTGAAGGAAGGAGAGGAGGTGGTATTCAAGGGGGGAAAGCCCCTGGGGGTTGTGACCAATAACGTGGCCGAGTACCAGGCCTTGATCATGGGCCTGGAGGAGGCAAAGAGAAAAAAGTGGGAGGAGGTGGCCATCTGGAGTGACTCGGAACTCCTGGTGCGCCAGCTTACCGGAACCTACAGGGTGAGGGATGAGAAACTCCGGGGGCTCCACGAGAGGGTGAAGGAGCTTCTCAGTTTCTTCCGAAGCTGGAGGATTGGCCACATCCCCCGCGAGGAGAACCGAGAGGCCGACCGTTTGGCCAAGAGGGCGGCGAAGGATGGGGCAGGCCAGGTGGTCGCTGGCCCAGCGGGGCCAGAGGAAAGTCCGAGCTCCAGAGGGCAGGATGGTCGCTAACGGCGACTGCCCCGACAGGGGTCAGGAAAGTGCCACAGAAACCAGACCGCCTCGGGTTCGGGCCCGGGGTAAGGGTGAAAGGGTGAGGTAAGAGCTCACCGGCGTCCCGAGCGATCGGGGCGGCTTGGCAAACCCCATCCGGAGCAAGACCGAATAGGAGGGCGAAGGGGTGGCCCGCCCCATGCCCTCGGGTAGGTCGCATGAGGTATGCGGCAACGCATGCCCCAGATAAATGACCACCACTCCCTTCGGGGAGGACAGAACTCGGCTTATGGCCTGTCGGTCCTTCGCCCGCCCCTGGCCGCCAGAAAGAAAGATGGACCATAGGTGGATCAACTTAGAGGAGAGGAAGGAGGCGGAGAGACGCAAGAGGCGCCGTGAGTTCTACCTGATCCTCCTGATCGCCCTCTTCATCGTGGGGATCACCTACCTGGAGGTCCACCTCCCCGCCTTAAAGGATCAGGTCCCCATCGGGGGAAACGTCCTCTTCTTCACCATCATAAACGTCAACCTGATCCTGTTCCTTTTGCTGATCTTCCTGGTGATCAGGAACCTGGTCAAGCTGATGCTCGAGCGCAAAAGGCGCCTTTTGGGCTCTCAGCTCAAGACGAAGCTTTCTTTGGCCTTTATCTTCCTCAGCCTCGTCCCCACCCTGCTCCTCTTCTTCACTTCCGCCCTCTTCATCACCAGAAGCGTGGAGAGCTGGTTCAGTTCCCAGGTGGAGAGGTCCCTGCAGGGGTCCTTAGAGGTCGCCCAGCTTTACTACAGGGACTTCGCCAAGTATGCAGTGCATCACAGCAAGAGGATCGGAGTGGCCCTTCCGAGGAAGGGGAAACTCAAGGCGGTGCTCGAGAGGAAGCGGAAGGAGTACGGCCTGGATTGGGTCGGGGTCTTTGACCCGAAGGGGAAACTGCTGACTCACGTATCCTCTGAGGACCTCCCCTATGTGACCTCTCCTCCCGAGGACTTCCTCGCCGAGGTCTTCAAGGGAAAGGAGGCCTCCTGGGTTTCCCCCTTCTACACCTCGGAGATGATCTGGGGGGGGTCGGTGGCCGGGAGGGGCCGGGCGGTCGTGGTCGGCTACTACATCCCCCAGAACCTGGTGGGGAAGATGAAGGAGATCTCCGAGGCCTTCGTCAACTATCGCCAATCCCAGGCCCTGAAACGCCCACTGATCACCAACTACCTGCTGGTGCTCCTGCTTATCACCCTGCTCATCATCTTCTCCGCCACCTGGTTCGGCTTCCGGCTCGCCAAGGAGATAACCATCCCGATAGAGCGGCTGGCTGAGGGGACCAAGCGGATAGCCAGCGGTGACCTCGATTTTCGTCTGGAGACCGAGTCCAGGGACGAGATCGGGGCGCTGGTTGAGGCCTTCAACCGGATGACCGAGCAACTGAGCGCCAGCCACACCGCCCTGCAGAAGGCCAACCTGGAGCTGGAGGCGAGGAAACGCTATATAGAGATCGTGCTCGAGAACGTCTCCGCAGGGGTGATCTCCTTCGATAAGGAGGGGAGGATCACCACAGTGAACAAGGCCGCCGAGGAGATGCTGGAGGTGCGAGCCTCGGAGGTGGTGGGGAGGTATTATCGGAACGTCCTTCGGCCCGAGTACCGGAAGATCGCCCGGGAGATGATAAGGGAGATAAACACCACGAGGAGCAAGAGTCTACAGAAACAGATGGAGCTGAACCTGAACGGGAAGGTAATCACCGTGCGGGTGAGCGTGAACCTGATGCGGGATGAGAAGGGGGAGTACATGGGGATGGTGGCGGTGTTTGACGACCTGACCCACTTGGTGAAGATGGAGAGGCTTACGGCCTGGAGGGAGGTGGCGAAGAGGATCGCCCATGAGATAAAGAACCCCCTCACCCCGATCCAGCTTTCGGCCCAGAGGATTTACAAAAGGTATAGGGACCGGATCAAGGGGGACACGGCGGTATTCCAGGAGTGCACCAACACCATTATTCAGCAGGTGAACGAGCTAAAGAACCTGGTCAACGAGTTCACCCAGTTCGCCAGGATGCCCAATATCAATCCTACCCCCAACGACCTGAACGAGGTGATAAGCGAGGGCCTCGTCTTGTACAAGGAGGCCCATAAGGATATCTCCTTTCGCTTCACCCCGGAGCCCTCCCTTCCGGTCTTCAAGTTTGACAGGGAACAGATAAAGAGGGTGATGATAAACCTCTTGGATAATGCCGTGGCCGCGGTGGACGGGAAGGGGGAGGTGGATGTGGAGGTGAGGTATAACCCTTCTCTGCGGATGGCCACCATCGAGGTCAGGGATAACGGCTGCGGGATCCCTGACGAGGACAAGGCGAAGCTCTTTGAGCCCTACTTCTCCACCAAGAAGACGGGTACAGGGCTCGGCCTTGCCATCGTGAACACCATCATCGCCGATCACAACGGCTTCATCCGGGTGAGGGACAATGAGCCCAAAGGGACCCGCTTCATCATAGAACTTCCTGTAAGGACATAAGAAAGGGAGAAAGATGCAAAAAAAGATAGATTGGGAGACCTTCTCGAAGCTCAGGGGGAGCCAGAAGAAGGAGTTCTTCCTGAGGGACGGCAACATATACCATGTGATCATGGCTCAGCAGTTTGACCGGGCCTTCCTCGACGAGATATGCAACCTGGCCACCAAGATCCGCCAGATTTCCAAGAGCAATGAGGGGACCCGCTTCCTCCTCTCCCTGCTTCAGGGAAAGAGGGCAATGCTTTACTTCGTACAGCCCTCGACCCGAACCTTTCTCTCCTTCATGTCCGCCTGCCAGATCTTGGGGATGCAGTGCTCAGAGGTCCGGGATACCTCCACCTCCTCGGAGGTGAAAGGGGAATCGCCCGAAGATACGGTGCGGACCTTCTCCAGTTACGTGGACCTCATCATCATGCGCTACCCGGAGCCGGGTTTTGCCGAGAGGATCGCCTTTCTTCTCAACCAGAGCGGTAGGCCCGTGCCGGTAATCAACGCCGGCTCAGGCCCTGACCAGCACCCGACCCAGGCCCTCCTTGATATCTATACCCTTCATCGTTCCTTCGAGGATTACGGGGGAATAGACGGTAAGAGGATCGCCCTGGTGGGTGACCTGAAGCGGGGCAGGACGGTTCGCTCCCTCGCCTACCTGATGAAGAATTACGAAGGGGTAAAGCTCTACTTCGTCTCTCCGCCGGAGCTGAGGATGGGAGAAGATCTTAAGGCCTACCTCCGGGAGAACCGGGTGGAGTTCGAGGAGGTGGAGGATCTGGCCGAGGTGATCTCCTTGGTGGACGCCGTCTACATGACCCGGATCCAGGACGAGTACGATGTGGCGGGAGAATCGAAGAAGATAGATTACTCCCGCTACCACTTCAAAAAAGATTACCTGAAGCTGCTCAAGCCCAACGCCATCATCATGCATCCTTTGCCGCGCCGCAAGGAGCTTCCTCCTGAGATAGACGAGGATCGCAGGGCGGTGTACTGGCGGCAGGTGCGGAACGGGATGTGGGTGCGGGTGGCCCTTATCGCCAAAATCTTCCGAAAGGATAAAGAGATCTGGGGCTACTGAATCCCCAAAGGAGCCGAAACGGCAAATCCCTCTCATCTCCGCATCAGGGGTTGCAATATAAATCTTTTTTAGGTAAAAATAGAAACCTCTTCTTTCTGTCAAACAAATAGACCCAAAGGGGAAAAGTTTTGATAAAGATAGATCAGACTTTACTAATTCAGTTTGTTCTTTTTGTCACATTTATGTTGGTGTTAAATCGCGTCCTCTTCCGCCCTTTCCTGAAATTCCTCGAAGAACGCCATACGAGGATCTATGGTACCCAGGAGGAGGCCGAAAGGCTTAAAGGGAAAACCGAGGGCATGATCTCCCGTTATGAGGAGGAGTTGAAGGAAGGGCGGCTTCGGGCCTTGGAGGAAAAGGTGAAGATAAGGGAGGAGGCGAAACAGAAGGCGCGGGAGATTATAGAGGAGGTCCAGGGGAAGATACAGAAGGAGATACCGGCTGCCAGAGAGCAGATAAGAAAGGAGACGGAGAAGGCCTTGGAGGAATTGAAAGAGAGGACAGAGGAGATGGCCAGGGAGGTAGCCGAGAAGATCCTGGGCAGGAGCCTCGCGTAAGAGCAAGGGGGAGGGGAGGATGGCCTTGGATTTCTTCTGGAAGGTCATAAATTTTGGAGTCTTTTTCTTTCTCCTCTACAAATTTATCAAAAGGCCCTTAAGCAATGCCGTTAGGGATCGCCATGAGGTCCTGAAACGGACCCTGGAGGAGGCCGAAAGGGCGAAGGAGGAGTGGGAGAGGCGGTACAGGGAATACGAGGAAAAGTTCAAGAAGATGGACGAGGAACTGGAACGGATAAAGAGACAGCTCCTCGCTGAGGGGGAGAGGGAGAAAGAGAGGATCATTAAGGAGGCGGAGGTTGCCGCGGAGAGGATGAAGCAGCAAGCGCAAATGGCCATTGAGCAGGAGATGAAGGCGGCGAGGAGGAGGCTCCAGGAGGAGATCACGAATCTGACCGTCCAGCTGGCGGAGAAGATGCTGGTTGGTTCCATCAGGCCCTCCGATCAGGAGAAGTTGGTCGAAGAGTATATCGAGAGATTGAGGAGGATGAGTTGATATCCTCGCAGACTGTAAGGAGGTATGCGAAGGCCCTCCTTAAGATCGGGCTCGAGGAGGGAAAAGCGGAACAATACGGAGAGGAGCTTTCCTTGTTTAACAACTTTTTCCAGGCCGAAGAGAAATTGCGGCTCGCCCTGATCAATCCGGCCATCCACCCCAAACAGCGGACCTCCATAGTGGAGGAGATAGCCAAGAGGCTGGGGCTGAGTGAGGTGATCGTCAACTTCCTAAGGATCCTGGTGGAGAAGAACCGGGTCAAGGCCCTGCCCCGTCTTCTCCAGGTATACCGAGACCTCTTGGACGAAGCCCTGGGGAGGGCAAGGGCAGTCCTCTATACCCCCTTCGATCTATCTGAAGAACGGACAAGGGAAATCACGAAGAACTTGGAGGAGAAGGTGGGGAAGAAGATCATCATGTGTGTGGAGAAGGATCCGTCGCTAATAGGGGGAGTGGTGGTAAAAATAGGGGGGATAGTATATGATGGAAGTATAAGGACCCAGTTAAGAAGGGTTAGAGAAAACATGTTAAAGGGGTGAAGCGATGCAGATAAGGGCAGAGGAGATAAGCGAAATCATAGAAAGACAGATAAGGGGTTTTGAGAAGGACATAGACGTGAGCGAGACCGGAGTGGTCATCTCGGTGGGGGATGGGATCGCCCGGATTTACGGCCTGGAAAGGGTGATGGCCAGTGAGCTGGTGGAGTTCCCCAACGGGATCATGGGTCTGATCCTCAACTTAGAGGAGGACAACGTGGGAGCGGCCATCCTGGGGGAGGACGAGCACATAAAGGAGGGAGACATCGTCAAGCGGACGGGGAGGATCATCCAGGTGCCGGTAGGAGAGGCCCTGGTGGGCAGGGTGGTGAACCCCCTGGGGCAACCCCTGGACGGGAAGGGCCCCATTGAGGCGAAGGAGTTCCGCCCTATAGAGGAAAAGGCCCCGGGGGTGGTGGTCCGACAACCGGTGAAGGAACCCCTCCAGACGGGGATAAAGGCGATAGATTCGATGATTCCCATAGGGAGGGGGCAGAGGGAGCTGATCATCGGTGACCGTCAGACCGGAAAGACCGCCCTGGCGATAGACACCATCATAAACCAGAAGGAGACCGACGTATTCTGCATCTATGTGGCCATAGGCCAGAAGCAGTCCACCGTCGCCCAGGTGGTGGACAAGCTCCGCCAGCACGGGGCCATGGACTACACCATCGTGGTATCGGCCACGGCCAGCGATCCTGCCCCCCTCCAGTACATTGCCCCCTATGCCGGCTGCACCATGGGCGAGTACTTCCGCGACACCGGAAGACATGCCCTGATAATCTACGATGACCTCTCAAAACACGCCGTGGCTTACCGGGAGATGTCCCTGCTCTTGCGCCGTCCCCCTGGACGGGAGGCCTATCCCGGAGACATCTTTTACCTTCACTCACGGCTCTTGGAGAGGGCGGCCAAATTGAGCGACGAGCTGGGGGGTGGGTCCCTCACCGCCCTGCCCATCATCGAGACCCAGGCAGGGGATATCTCGGCCTATATCCCCACCAATGTCATCTCCATCACCGACGGCCAGATATACCTGGAGACGGATCTCTTCTATGCGGGGATCAGGCCGGCGGTGAACGTGGGGCTTTCGGTCTCCCGGGTGGGAGGGAACGCCCAGATAAGGGCGATGAGGCAGGTGGCGGGATCCCTCAGGCTCGACCTCGCCCAGTACCGGGAACTTGCCGCCTTCGCCCAGTTCGGAAGCGAGCTCGATAAGGCCACCCAGGCCCAGCTCGCCCGGGGCGAGAGGCTGGTGGAGATACTGAAACAGGGACAGTACCAGCCCCTTCCCGTAGCGAAACAGATCCTGATCATTTATGCAGGGGTAAACGGATTCCTCGACGAGTTCCCCGTAAGCGCCCTGCAGAAGTATGAGACCCAGCTCTATCAGTTCATTGAGGATCGGTATCCGGAGATCTTCCGGGAGATAGAGGAGAAGAAGGAACTGGATGACGCCCTGCGATCCAAGATCGACCGGGCCCTCGAGGAGTTCAAAGAGGTCTTCACCCCCTAAGGAGCCCTCTCAGAGATGCTGAGCCTCAAGATCCTGCGCCGGAGGATAAACAGCGTCAAGAGCACCCAACAGATCACCCGGGCCATGTACATGGTGGCAGCGGCCAGGCTCCGCCGGGCCCAGGAAAGGATCATCAGCTTTAGACCCTATGCCGATAAGATGAAGGAGGTGATCGAGAGCGTCAGTTCCAGGGTGGAGGCCCCCTACCATCCCTTGCTGGAGCGCCGGGAGCCCAAAAGGGTCGAGATCCTGGTGATATCCACGGAGAGAGGACTCTGCGGCAGCTACAACCAGAACCTCTTCAGGAGGGTGGATCGGTTCCTGAAGGAGAACGAGGGGAGGTGGGAGGAGGTCTCCTTCAGCATCCTCGGGCGTAAGGGGATAGAGTACTACCGTAGGAGGGAGATCCTAATACGGAGGGACTATCTCGATCGGTTCCGGGTCCTTGACTACGGGGCAGCCAAGGAGATCGCCAAGGATCTGATGGAGGACTTCTTGGGGGGAGAGGTGGATCTGGTCTACCTGGCGTATAGCTTTTTCCGTTCCCCCTTAGTGCAGAGGCCGACCGTGGAGGCGCTCCTTCCCCTGGAACCTTTCGAACCTGAACCCGGGGAGCACTTCCCGGTGGAGCACCTCTATGAGCCGCCGGCCACAGAGATCCTCGCCGATCTTCTTCCCCGATATGTGGAGGTACGGGTCTGGAAGGCGCTCCTTGAGCACGTGGCCGGCGAGCATGGCGCCAGGATGACGGCCATGGACGCCGCCACCCAGAACGCCCAAGAGCTCATCGACAAGCTCACCCTCATGTACAATAAGGCCCGTCAGAGCGCCATCACCAAGGAGATGATAGAGATAGCCACGGGCGCTGAGGCCTTAAAACAATAGAGGAGGGAGCAAGCGATGGAGATCAAGAACGAGGGAAGGATCGTTCAGGTGATAGGACCGGTCATCGACATCGAGTTCCCCGAGGGGGAGCTTCCCGCCATCTACAATGCGGTGAAGATTACCAATCCGAGGATAAGCGATAAGGAGTGGAACCTCACGGCTGAGGTGGCTCAGCACATCGGGGAGAGGACGGTCCGCTGTATCGCCATGGACACCACCGATGGCCTCGTTCGGGGTATGAAGGCGGTGGACACCGGGGCCCCCATCGCCATGCCGGTGGGGAGGGAGGTCCTGGGGAGACTCCTCAATGTAATAGGGGAACCGATAGACGAGGTAGGACCTGTCGAGGCGAAGAAGTATTACCCCATCCATCGTCCTGCCCCTTCTTTCCTCGATCAGAACGTGAAGATCGAGATCTTCGAGACAGGGATAAAGGTGATAGATCTCCTGGAGCCCTATCCCAAGGGCGGAAAGGTAGGGCTCTTCGGAGGGGCTGGAGTAGGGAAGACGGTGATCATCATGGAGCTGATCCACAACATAGCCAAGGAGCACGGAGGGGTTTCGGTATTCGGAGGGGTGGGAGAACGGACCCGTGAGGGAAACGACCTCTGGCTCGAGATGAAGAGGTCGGGGGTCTTAGAGAAGACGGCCCTGGTCTTCGGCCAGATGACCGAGACCCCAGGGGCCAGGGCCCGGGTGGGGCTTTCGGCCCTGACGGCTGCCGAGTACTTCCGGGACGAGGAGGGGATGGACGTACTCCTTTTCATAGACAACATCTTCCGCTTCACCCAGGCAAACCAGGAGGTATCGGCCCTGCTTGGAAGGATGCCCTCGGCGGTGGGATATCAGCCGACATTGGCCACCGACCTGGGGGAGCTGGAGGAGAGGATCACCTCCACCACCAAGGGGTCCATCACCTCAGTGCAGGCCATCTACGTGCCCGCCGATGACCTGACGGACCCCGCCCCCGCGACCACCTTCACCCATCTGGACGCCACCACCGTCCTCTCCCGTCAGATAGCCGAGCTCGGGATCTACCCGGCAGTCGATCCCCTCGATTCGACCTCCAAGATCCTCGATCCCGCCATCGTGGGCGAGGAACACTACTGGGTCGCCAGGGAGGTCCAGAGGATCCTGCAGAAGTACAAGGATCTTCAGGACATCATCGCCATCCTCGGCATGGACGAGCTCTCCGAGGAGGACAAGCTGATCGTCTCCCGGGCAAGGAAGATCCAGCGCTTCCTCTCCCAGCCCTTCCACGTGGCCGAGGAGTTCACCGGCACTAAGGGACGCTACGTGAAGCTGGAGGACACGATAAAGGGATTCAAGGGGCTGGTGGAGGGGAAGTACGACGATCTGCCAGAGCAGGCCTTCTACATGGTGGGAACCATCGAGGAGGCCCTGGAGAAGGCCGAGCGGATGAGGAGGGAGTAATGGCTATACTCCTTGAGGTGGTGACCCCGGAGCGGCTCGTCCTCTCGGAGGAGGTGGAGGAGGTGACCGCCCCTGGATATGAGGGAGAGTTCGGGGTCCTCCCGGGCCATACCCCCTTCCTCGTCCTCCTCAGGACCGGGGAGGTGATGTACAGGATCAACGGTCACGAGAACTGGATGGCGATAAGCGGGGGGGTCGCCGAGGTGCTCCCCGAGCGGGTGATCATCCTGGCCGAGGCCGCTGAGCTCGCCCGGGAGATAGATGTGGAGCGAGCCCAGAGGGCAAAGAACGAGGCCGAAGAGAAGCTGAAGGGACTTTCTCCCCTTGATCCCGAATACGCCACCGCCCAGGCGGCTTTAGAGCGGGCCCTCACGCGCCTGCGGGTGGCGGAGAAGGCGGGCTAAGTCACTTGATCACCTTCAGGTGTCCTTTCCCCCTCTCCTTATCCTTGGGGGAAGGCTCTTTCCCCTTGGCCTGAGCGAGGAGGTTCTGGTTGAAGAGGAAGTTCTTGGTGATCACCCCGTTTATTATGAAGTAGATGATCACCGCCTTCTCCCACTCCCTTGTGGGCTCAAAATGGGAGACCCTCTCCATGTACTTCTGACGAAGCTGCGTAAGGGACGCCTCATCCAGGGCTATTACCTGCTCGGCTATCTTCTCCAGCGCCTTCTCCAGCATGACCTTCCCTCACTTTCCCTTCTCATGAGCTAATTTTGCCCCTTTCTCCGCCCGATGGCAACAGATGTACGGGACCTCTCTCTCCGCCTCCCTCCGATGGACAAATGGGGGCTTTTGGAGTATGGTCATAAGGGATGAGCGACGAGAGGCCTGACCTCGCCCCCTATGCGGCCCGAAGCTCGAGCTCCCGGGGGAGGCGCTACCCTGAGGAGTTCAAGGATGATCGGCCCGCCTTCGAAAGGGACAGGGATCGCATAATCCATTCGGCTGCCTTCAGGCGCCTCGAGTACAAGACCCAGGTCTTCGTCAATCACGAGGGCGATTACTACCGGACCCGCCTGACCCACTCCTTGGAGGTGGCCCAGATCGCCAGGGGGATCGCCAGGAAGCTGAAGCTGAACGAGGAGCTGACCGAGGCGATCGCCCTGGCCCATGACTTGGGGCATACCCCCTTCGGCCATGCAGGGGAGGCGGCCTTGGATCGTCTCATGGCCCCCTACGGGGGGTTCGAGCATAACCTGCAGAGCCTGAGGGTGGTGGAGAGGCTGGAGGAGAAGTACCCCGACTTCCCCGGCCTGAACCTCACCTTCGAGACCAGGGAAGGGCTGGCGAAGCACTCCTCCTACCACGACCGCCCCCGTCCCAAGGAGCTCCTGGAATATGAACTGGAGCTCTCTCCAACCCTTGAGGCCCAGATCATAAATCTGGCCGATGAGATCGCCTACAACAACCATGACATAGACGATGGGCTGGAATCGGGCCTCATCCCCTTTGACGAACTGATGGAGGTCCCTCTCTGGCAGGAGGTATACGGGCGGATAGAGGCCAAACACCCCCAGGCCTCCCCGAGGGCCAAAAAGTACACCGCCATAAGCCACCTGATAGGGCTCCTGATTCAGGACGTGGTGGCCCAGACCCAAAGGAACATAAAGGAGAGCGGCGTCGAGACGCTGGAGGACGTGAGGAGGGTGGGAAGGAACCTGGTCAGCTACAGCCCCGCCCTCAAGGAGGAGAGCGACCGGTTGAAGGAGTTCCTGCACCGGAGGCTCTATCGCCACTGGAGGGTGGAGAGAATGAGGATAAAG
>Ga0190363_1001599_pt1 | contig 13312 bp, 11 predicted proteins | sample 48721867_MG_FD_161272 | JGI IMG/M metagenome (GOLD analysis project Ga0190363, IMG submission 161272) | Hydrothermal vent microbial mat bacterial communities from Southern Trench, Guaymas Basin, Mexico - 4872-18-6-7_MG | ecosystem: Environmental > Aquatic > Marine > Hydrothermal vents >...
CTGCTAGGTTTGAGATTATTCTGAGATACACTCTTCCTCCGGTTATTCTTTCTATGAATGGTGCAACAGCTTCGCACATGGTGTTTACTGCGTTTGCTCCCATTGCGTCTCTAACGTCTACGATTAGGTGGGTTATTACCATGGGGCCTTTTGGTGAGTCTATTACTCTTACTTCTACGTCCTTTGCTCCTCCTCCGAATTTCACTAGGACTGGGTCTTGTTCATTTGCTATTTTAATTATTTCTCCTTTTTCCTCTAATATTCTCATTTTCTGTGCATAGGGGTCTTTAACATCGACTAGTTGGATTTGCCCTATCATTATTGGACCCGTGCTTGATGTGTGGATTCCTCCTTTGCTTCTGGTCATTTTTGCTGCGTTGCTGGCAGCTGCAACTACTGATGGTTCTTCTATGACCATGGGGATGAGGTATTCTTTTCCGTTGATTAGGAAGTTTGTTGCTATTCCAAATGGATATGCCATGGTACCAATGACGTTTTCAATCATTCTATCTGCGATTTCAAGACTTAGGTTCCCCTCTTTCTTTAATAGTTCTACTTCCTCTTCAGATAGATTTGCGAATTCTGCTACCTTCTTAAGCCTCTCCTCTACTGGTAATTTGTAAAATCCAGGTATTCGGGAACTTTTTGCCATAATTTAACACCATCAAATTTTAGTTTTTGTTCACAGAATTAAACTATATTTAAATTTGTTTAGGCTCACTAACTTTATGTTTCGACAAACCTTTATGTTCTAACATTTATTTTAGCATTTGTTTGCGTATGAGTTTCTTTGTTTTGCCTTAAACTGGTTTGTTTGATATTTAACTTGGTAAAATTTTACTCATATAAAATATGGTCACTGTAACGTGCCTGCAGAGCGTATAAGTTATCTTTAAGGTTGAATAGCCGATTTATTACCGATTGCAATCATGGTGTTTTTCTACCTACTCTTAAATTGCTCTTAACGAAAATGTGGGTCGAGATTTTTACTATTTTGTCGATAAAAATTTTAATTAAGACGGCTGTATACAATATCTTACATCCTAATGTTACAATGTTTGGAGGAAAAAATCCTTGTCTGAAGAAGGTAAAATGGTTTTAGGGTTTAAAAAAGATGTTGAAGAGTTAAAAAGCGCGATTGAAAGCTTTGAAAATAATGCTTCAAAGCTTTTATCTTCCACTTTAGTTGAGACTACAAGGTTTCTTGGAGGACTAACAGAGGAAGCAAAAAACGAGGTTGAACAATTTATCGAGAATTTTAGAAGTTCTTCATGGGATGTTTCAAAAGAAGTTATAGGTAAAATTGCGGGAATAAACGAGAAAACTGGCCTTATTTTCGAAGAATTAAGCGATAAGTTATCTAGAATATTTAGCAAGTCACTATCTGAAACCACAGCTGCACTAAAGGAACTTATATCCTCCGTTGAATCTGATTCGCAATTAACGGTAACAGAAATTAAAACAAAAATGAATGAAACTTTGAATGAAACCGGAAAAAGTGTTGAAGAAGCGTTTAATAATCTTTCCAGCGGACTTTCTTCACAGATCTCAGAAAAGATCGTTGATTACCAGTCGGCGGCTGCCCAGCTGTCTAAGCGAATTCAGAAAAATCTAGAAAGCATCACAGAAACTGGAACATCTACATTTGACACATCACTGGAAAGCATCGAAAAAGCCTTCACAAGCATTTTAGACCAGCTGAAAAACATTGAGGAAATTATTAAGAAAACTCAAACCGAATTGCTTGAAAAAATCAATAGTTCAAAGATATCGATAGCAGAGGAAATTAATAAGACGCAACGCGATGTTGAGGAGACTATGAATCTTCACGGTTCAAAAGTTGAAAGCGATCTTAAAGCTCTGGAAGAAAATATAAAGAGTGAGTTAGAAAAAACGTCTTCCTCAGTTAGAAGTTCTCTTAGTTCACATTTAGAAAGTGCTTCCAGAGACTTTGAAACGAAGATGACAAGTTTTGCTGCTGATGTTAGAGGTAAGGTTGACAACGTTGCAGCAAAGGTGTCATCTTATTTAACCTCTTCTAAGGGTGAAGTTAGTGACCTGATTAGATCTAGAGCTGAAGAATATAAGTCTGTAACTTCTGGCGTTTCGGATGATATAAAAGCTGCTTTTGAAAAAGCTGTGAGTACAGCTGACCAGCAAAAAGATGAATTGGTTTCCTCAATAGGCGGAGTTATTAATAGAGGTTTAGGAGAAATCGAAAAAACTTTTGAAACAGTAAAAAGTGAAGTTAGAAACAGAATATCGCCGTTAAAGGATATTATTGATAGATTCTCGGAAGTTACCGATCTCTTCGTGTTGCCAGATAAGAGAATTGTTGAGCAATATATGACAAATATAGTGGGAAGAGCTAAGTCCTCTCTTTTCGCTGTTGTGCCAGCAGACATGGAAAATGTGTTAAGCGCCTTTAGCACCGTTAAACCGACAGTAAGCGTTCAAATAGTTACAGATAAATTAACGGACCAAGTGTTAAAACTAGCTGAGATCGGAAACATTAAAGTGAAAATTTTACCAGAATTGGAGTACATAGGTGTTAGTAGAGATAGAGAGGAAGTTGTTTTCGCCTCAATTAAAGAAGAAGTCAAAGGAGTAGCATCAACAATGGCACCCTACATAGAACTATTCACAAGAATCCTCAGAGAAACATGGCTAAAAGCAAAACCACCAAGCTAACCTATCTTCTCTCAAACCTCTCATTTTTCCATTAGTCCCTCTCAAAACTAGCAACCGGCTTATAGCTACCGATACCTTTACTCCCAGCAGTTCAGATATAATAAAGCAAAGCAGCCCTAAGTCCTCCTGCCCCCGTACCTTCCCAAACACCTTTTTCAGACGTATATCCCAGTGTCCCCATTATATATGTTGCCTTAGTAGTTGTTTTTGTTTCTCCTATCGCAGATCCTTTTGGTGGCGACGTTACTATTAGTGCAGGTGTCCTAGTATTTTTCTCCCACTTTTTCTTTTACTCTTATTATGTCTGGTTTTTGTTCCTCCGGTACTATTGTTTCGTCGGATGAGATGGCGGCTGCTGGCTGTATCAGTGTGTTGAAGAGGAATGCTGCTAGTAGTATTGATATTAGTGTTGTTGCTAGAAGTATTTTGATGTCGTTTTCATCTTCACTTTTAGTGTTTTGATTTAGTGTGCGATGAAGGGACTGAAGTTAGTTTTTGATATAGTTGCTTAATGTTTCGTTTAAGTTAGTTGACGAATATGCTTAAATTTATTTAAAGGGACTTAGATACAATGTGTAGATTGGTATGTTGTGGTGAGTGGTTGCTTTGTGGAGTATACTTAAACTGCTTCGTACGAATCCCGAGAAAATAAGGTGGTCGCAGCGGAGACGTGGATTAGACCCTAATATAGTGGATGAAGCTGTAAAATACGATAATTTGTGGAGAAAAGGCTTAACCGAACTTAATGAACTTAGACATAAACTCAACGTTATAACCGCGGAAATTTCAAAGTTAAAGGGATCGGAAAGGGAAAATAAAATAAAAGAGGCACGGAAGCTTTCAGCTGAGATTAAGGAGTTTGAGAGGAAAGTTGAAGAATATGAGAGAAAGCGAAATGAGTTGCTTTTAAGTATTCCAAATATTGTGCATGAAAGTGTTCCAATGGGTGAAAGTGAAGAAGACAACGTACCTATTAGGTACTATGGGAAACCAAAGGTTTGGGAAGGGTTCGTGGATATTTTTCAAACATATATAGAGGGGTATAACGTCGAATATGAAGTTATAGATTATAAGCCTAGAAGCCAGGTTGAAATGCTTGAATTCCTTGAGCTTGGCGATACTGAAAGGGCGGCTAAAGTTGCAGGTTCAAGATTCTTCTACCTTTTTGAAGACCTTGTTTGGCTTGACAAAGCTTTAATGCTATATGCAATGGATTACATGACAAAACAAGGATTCATACTCGTCGAGCCACCATTTATGATGAGGAAAAAGGCGTATGAAGGTGTAACAAGCTTTCAAGACTTCGTGGACGCTATCTACAAAATTGAAAACGAAGATCTTTATCTTATTGCTACATCAGAACATCCAATGGCCGCTATGTACATGAACGAAGTACTTGAAATAGACGAACTACCGTTGACATATGTTGGAGTTAGCCCCTGCTTTAGAAAAGAAGCTGGAGCACATGGAAGAGACACAAAAGGAATCTTCAGGGTGCATCAATTCAATAAGGTTGAACAGTTCGTTTTTTGCCTTCCAGAGGAATCATGGGAATGGCATGAAAAACTTATAAGAAACGCTGAGGAACTATGGAGAGGTCTAGAAATACCATATAGAATTGTCAACGTGTGTTCAGGCGATTTAGGGGATGTAGCAGCCAAAAAATACGATTTAGAGGCTTGGATGCCAGGGCAAGGAAAATATAGGGAAATGGTTTCATGCAGCAATTGCACAGATTGGCAGTCGGTTCGACTAAACATTAGATACGCTAAAAAACGTGGATTACCGTCAGAAGGATTTGTGCATACATTAAATTCAACAGCAATTGCAACAACCAGAACAATAACAGCCATATTGGAAAATTGCCAAGAGGAAGATGGAACAGTAGTAATCCCAAAGATCCTTAGAAAATACTTGGAACCTTTTGAAAAAGCGCCAAAAGAGTGCATATACCCTAGGAAAAAGGAAGAAGTTAGCGAAGCTAAAACTCAGTAATTCTGTAAAGCTGTTTCATCACGTTACTTTAGTTTAATTTTTAACCATATATGTTGGCTAGAAGGTTAGAGGTGAGCTTTAAATGGCTCAGGAAAAAGCTAAAGGTGTTAAGATGGTTGAAATAGGAGAAAAACCTGATGTTTTACGGATTGCTAAAGCCAGAGGCACCATAAGATTAAGGGAAAGCACGGTTCAACGCATTTTAAAAGGTGAGATTAAGAAGGGCGATGTTGTTTCTGTTGCTCAGCTAGCCGCTATAATGGCTGTCAAGAAAACCCCGGAAATTGTGCCTCTTTGTCATCCTATTCCAATTACAGGGGTTGATGTTAATTTTAATTTTGAGGAAAATCGTGTTATTGTTGAAGTAGAAGTTAGAAGTGTAGGTAAAACTGGTGTTGAAATGGAAGCTCTTACCGGGGTTTCAGCCGCTCTCTTAGCTGTCTGGGACATGGTAAAAACATATGAAAAAGATGAGAAAGGAGAGTATCCTTATACCGTTATTGAGGAAATAAAAGTCCTTAAAAAAATTAAGAAAGATTTACTCGAAAGTAAAAAGTTTTAAACCACACTTTTAGTCTTACCGTGTTTTTTAAGACTCGATTTATGATTATATCCCTACTTGTATCTTGTTAAGTTGCCGTTATATAGAAAACAAGGCTTTAACTGCGCCTTTTCTTTACTAGTATTTTAGCATCACAGACCAGAACAACTTCATCTCTCTGATTAAGAACTTCGCTATGCAGTACAACTAATCCTCCCATCTCTCTTTCCTTTTCTCTATAGCTGTAATCTTAACTCTTAGAGTATCTCCTAGATAAACAGGTTTTGCGAATCTTAGTTTGTCTACGCCGTAAAAAGCGATTACAGTTACCCTAATTATTCTTAGCATATCCCAGAGTCCGGTCATTATAGCGAAAGTTAAAGCGCCTTGGGCAATTACTCTTCCAAAAATAGTTGTTTTAGCAAATTCCTCATCTGTGTGCAAGGGGTTAAAGTCTCCACTTAAACCCGTAAAAATTACCATGTCTACTTCAGTCAAAAAACATTCCTTCCTTAAAATCCTCATAATAGAGAGCCATGTCACGACCCTCCAAATTTATGTTCTTTTTAAAAATTTAGAGTGAATTAAAGACATTTAAAACGTTGATCTGCTATGGGATTTCCCATTCTTTGATTATTGGTAGTGACATTATTTGTATTATTCCTTCTATTTTCTCTATTTCCCAGACAATGATGTTGTATGTTTTGCCTAACGTTCTTATTCTTAGCTTTACTATGTAGTCGTAGTCTCCTGCTACAGCTGCGACCGATTCTACGCCTCTTATCTTGTATATTTTTTCAAGGATATTTGCGGCGTGTTTTGAGCTGGTTCTTAGAAGTATGTAGGCTTTTACCTCGCTTAATGATAGTGCTAGAATACCTACTATTACAAATATTGTTCCAACTATTTTGATTGTCCAAAGAAAGGCATCGTAGCTTATGGATTCAAATACGTTGGGTGCTAGTTTTACTCCTAGAAATGTAAGCGGTATACCTAGAACAATGTTAATTGAAACTACAGCGTTTACTATACTCATTTTACCCTTGCCGAGAGCCCTAATATACATCACATAGGATAGAAATGCGAACCCCATGTTAACTGTGAAGAAAATAAAAATCATAGGCGAGAAGAACAGTTTTTGTATCATTTCTATTCTCGCTTTATCTAGGAATGGTATTAACATAATTGATAGAGATAAGGTTAAGAAGAAGAGACTCCAGAACCTTAAATTTAGAGAATCATTTTTCTTTCCGTTTTCTGAGATTTCTTGTAGCTTTTTCATAAATGCAGTATATGCGGTGGAGCATCCATTCATTATAACAAGCGTGATAATTATGGTGTAAGGATCTATTTTCCCTTTGCTGAGAGTTACGAGAAATGCTCCAAGAGTTACAGAGAGAACGCTTTCTATTTCGATTGCACTTGGAACATCTTTCTCTCTGATGAAATCTATTATTAGAAGATATATTGTTGAGAAGTTCATTAGGGGGAGCATCATAGATGGATCTGAGAAGCTTACAGCTATGAAATAGGTTATTGTGGAAACGCTTGCAACTAATCCAGCTCCTAAAATGTATTGAAGTGATTTTCCTCTTGGAATTTTTAAGCCTTGAAAATACGGGTCAAGATAATATCCTATGGGCCGTTTCTTCCCCTTTATTGTTGTTGGAATGCTTAGTACGAGTAAGTATAAAAGGCAGGTTATGAGCCCTATCCATTCACAAAGAAAAGAGTAAACATAGGGATCTGGTACAAGGGCTTTTAGTCCATAAGCGTCCATAAGAACGTAAAATGATGTGAAGACTCCTGAAAATAAGGCTAAAAAATAGAATTCAAATTTCTTTGAAATCAAGTTTACCCCTCTTGCTTCAGTTCCTTCTCTATGATGTGCGTTCTAGTTCTTTTCACGCCGTCAATTTTATGTATGTAATTTACAGTTGCTTCGTAAAGTTCTTCTAAGTTATTGACGCTGACACGAACTATTACATCGAATATTCCCGTAACGAAAGCAACGCTTTTGACGATGCCCAGTTTTCTAAGTTCATTTAAAACGTGTTCCGACTTACCTATTTCCACTTCAATAAAGATATATGCATCAATTTTTCCCATAGTTCTGGACTCCCCTAGTGAGTTAACACATCTCGTAGATGTACTTTTGGTAAATTTTGCTTTGCGAACTATTTAGATCTTGTTAAGATTGCAAACACTTTAATCTATCTAGAAGAAAACATATTTTAAATTTTTGGCATATTTCATCAGCAAAACAACGTTCCTCTTTCTTTTATTATTTTTAAATGTAGAATATTACTCTCCTGCAAAATTTAGATAGCAAGAATATAATTCCCTCTTAAACTAACGCTGTCTAAAGTGGTTAACAATTGCTATACGCAGATTAGGAAAAATGACTTCGGTTCTACATTGATTAGCTTCATGCTAAAAGCAAGTTTTGTTACCCCACATTCTTGCTGGCTTTCTTAAATTCAAGGTACTTTATGTATTTTGCAAGTGCATAAACTGCTTCTTTAGGACAGGAATATGCGGGTACATGGTTCTCGCTCAGGATTTTTTTGCCTGGTTCTGCGATTTTACCAGCCATCCAACAGGCTACGACTGTTTTTCTTATCTTAACATTTTTTAATGCTTCAACAACTCCTCTTGCATGTTCATCTGGTTTCATGCCTAGAAAAGTTGGAGCCACACATGCAACCAGTAAACAGTCGACATTAGGATCTTTTATGACGGTTTCAACTGTTTTTTTATAAACTTCCATGTTTGCGCTTGCTATGATGTCTACAGGGTTTAGGACACTTGCTATTGGTGGAAGAAAACTTCTTAAAGTGTTTTTTGTCTCTTCAGTAAGTTCTGTTAAGATTAAGTCGTGTTTTGCACATTCATCAGCTGAAAGGACTCCCGCACCGCCAGCATTAGTTATAATTGCAATTCTCTTTCCAAGAGGTGGTGGTTGCTCCACTATTAAGCGAGCTACATTAAAGAGTTGTTGAAGTGTTTCAACTCTTATGGCACCAGTTTGCTTGAAGACGGCGTCGAATATTGCGTCCTTACCTGCAAGTGAACCTGTATGAGAAAGTACTGCACGCATTCCGGCTTCCGTTCTTCCCGCTTTAACAACCACTACTGGTTTCTTAGTGGTTGCGTACTTTAAAGCTTCCATAAATTCTTTTCCTCTGCTCACTCCCTCTATATATAGTGCTATGACTTTTGTTTGCGGATCGTCCGCCAGGTATTTTATTGCTTCTGGTATTGAAACATCGCAGGCATTTCCCAGATTAATGAACTTACTAAATCCAATGCCTTCGCTTGTGGCCATGTAGATTTGGGATGCTCCCAGAGCTCCACTTTGGGTTATTATTCCAATGGAACCTGGTAGTGCTTGCATAACAAATGATGCATTTAAAGAAACTTCTGTGTTTTGTATGCCTACACAGTTTGGTCCTATGATTCTAATGTCATTCTCCTTAGCTATTTTAACAACTTCTTCCTCTAACTTTTTACCTTCCTCTCCTACCTCGCTGAAACCGCCAGAGACAATGATAATATTTTTAATTCCTTTTTCTGCACATTCCTGAACAACCTGAGGAACAAAACCTGCGGGTATAGCTATGATAACTAGATCGATCTTTTCTTGAACTTCTTTGATAGTTTTAGCGGCTTTAAATCCCATAACCTCTTCTTCTTTAATATTTATGGGGAAAATTTTACCTCTATATCCTCCCTCGATAATGTTTTTCATTAATTCATAGCCAAACTTTTTGGGGTTATTTGAAGCCCCCACAACAGCTATGTTTTTTGGATAAAAGAAATTACTTAACGACATCTCCATCACCGAGAAAACTAACACACCGGATACATCTTATAGGTTTAAGCTTCAGATATTCATATTTACTAGAGCAAAATTATTTCTCTTAATAGCAGATAATACTTAATAATTTAACGTCACTAATAGTGGTGAATTTTTTCATCATGAAAGGTGTCTTTATTTTTAACTTACGTATACTTTCATAATATACAGCCAGATTTGCGAGAAGAAGTTTAAGGAGTTTGAAACCATTTTAGGATTTCGTGTAGTTTATGCCGACTTGAATTTTCCGTTAGGTAATATTAAAATGTATGTAAGTTATACATGACTTTTATGAAACCAGTTGAAGATGTTTCTCTTAAAAATTGTTCACGTACTTTTGGGAGCCGCTTTGTCGTTCTCTTACTTATTGGTGTTCTTTCGATGGTTTTTGCCGAGGTCTATTCTGGCGCTTCCCTCCTCTGGTTCATCAATCTGTGGTCTCTACTGGTTACATTCCCTCTTTATTGGAGCCATTTTTTGCTATTGTTTACACTTGCTGTGAAAACCAAAAGATATAGACCATGGCAGTTATATTTGTGGGGCTGCATTTTCGGTCTTTACGAGTCTTGGATAACAAAGGTTATTTGGAGTTCATTTAATGGACAACCCCCCTTGATTGGTAGGTTTCTAGGTTTTGCCATAGGTGAACTGTTTTTGGTAACCTTTTTCTGGCATCCAATAATGTCGTTCATAGCTCCAATAGTAGTTTTTGAAGTTTTTTCTTCCCCATTTTCTAATCAATTTAAAAGTTTAGAAAAACAAATTCTATGTTCGCATATGAGTTTAATAAGGCGCAGTAAGCGTAACTTGATGATTACAGTTTTCATAACGATATTTGGCGCATCGATTTCAACGATTAACTTTAATTTTAATATTTTTATGGTAAGTGCAACCATTCTCGGCAGTTTACTCGTGATATTTGTTCTCCACAGGCTTTGTACTGTTGTCGCTAAGAGTTGTTTTTCAATTTGCTCACTTGTGCTGAAACGATTAGGATTTACCTTCGTAGCTATTTATCTTGTTTTTCTTTACGTTTTTTCTTACATGTTTATTTTGCCAGAGCGTATTCCGTCTCCTATTACTCAATTAATAACTTTAATGCTCTATGTTTTCGTCGGGTTGCTATTATATTTTTCAGAACCATCAAACAGCGAGAGGAAAGATTTTGATAAGGTTTTCTTCGAAAGAGAAGGGATATTTTCAACTGGAGATATATACTTTTTATACGGCTTGTTTTATCTACTTTCTATAGTTTTTTGTTTTACACCTATTTTATGTTTCATTATTGCAACTTGCTGCCTATTTATAATAATTGCAAGCGGCGCAGTTTTAGTATTGGCTGCTACGGTGAAAGTCATTTATAAAATAAGGTCAAATAAGGTAAAACGTTAAAAGCTAGATACGTAAGTAAAGTTTCTACAATCAATGTTTAAGTTTATACGATTACAGTTGAGAGGTGAATGTATTTGACTTTAGAAAAACTCTATGAGCATGTAGATGGACATTTTGACGAACATTTGGAGAGGATTAGAGAATATTTGAGACAGCCTTCTATTTCTGCTGATGGAACTGGTATAATGGAGACAGTTGAAATTACAAAGGGGTTCATAGATGAAATTGGAGGACATAGCGAGATTGTTCCAACTGATGGATGGCCAGTCGTGTACGGTGAGCTTTTCACAGGTAAAGATAAGAAAACTCTTTTAATTTACGGTATGTATGATGTGCAGCCTGTTGATGAAGACAAGTGGTCGGTGCCTCCTTTTGAAGCTAAAATTGTGAATATGGAGCCTTTTGGGGAATGTTTGGTGGCAAGAGGAGCAATAAATACTAAGGGCCCGCTTAGAGCTTTCTTTAATGCATTAGAGACTATTTTGGAAGTTAAAGGGGAATTGCCTGTGAATTTAATTTTTGCTATTGAAGGCGAGGAGGAACTCGGCTCGAAACATTTGCCGCAGTTTGTTAACAAATATGTTGACAAGTTGAAACAAGCAGATGCAATGTACTTTCCAATACCTGCCCAGAATAGAAAAGGAAAAGTTGAAATGTTTCTCGGCGTTAAGGGAATAATTTACATGGATCTTATTTGTAGAGGTGGAGATTGGGGAGGCCCAACAGAATTCGGTATTCATAGTAGTAATGCTGCTTGGGTTAATAGCCCTGTTTGGAGGCTTCTCTGGGCGTTAACCAGCATGAAATCTCCTGATGGCAGAATACTTATTGAAGGCTTTTACGACGACGTTAGGGAGCCAACTTCCAGCGAGATTGAAATGATAAAGAAAATAGTAAAAACATTTGATGAAGAAACTATAAAGGAACAGATAAAGGTTAAGAGGTTTATAGATAATTTACATGGCGAAGAACTAATAAAAAGATACCTTTACTCCCCCACGTTAAACATTGATGGCATAGTTGCTGGTTACACTGGTCCCGGCACAAAAACCGTTTTACCACATGAAATTTTAGCCAAAATTGACATTAGACTTGTTCCCAATATGGATACTGAAGATATTATTCGTAAATTTAAGAACCACCTAAGGAAGCATGACTTTGAGGACATTGAGGTTAAGGTGCATGACTGCTACCCTTGGGCTTACACTTCCATCGAAGAAGAAGTTGTACAAGCTTTAATTAGAACTTACCGCAAACATGGTTACGAACCTGAGGTTTGGCCTTGGCTTGGTGGCTCAGCACCCTTTTACCTATTCAATAGAGATCCATTAAACCTACCATTTGTTGACGGCGGCCTAGGCCACGGAGGACGCGCACATTCTCCAGACGAATACTTTGTAGTACAGGGTATAAAGGACTTCGAAAAATCGGTAATAACGTTTCTATATGAATATGCTAGGCATGTAGATTGAGCATTTCAAATTTCTACCCTCTTACTATTTGTTTACAATTTTCTTTTACTTCTAGTTGTTAAGTCTGATATTATAGTTCACAAAAACTAGAGTGTAGTGGAGGAAGCTTATAAAGGTGGAAGTGGCTTGATATGTATATGAAAGTGGGGGTTAAGAATTGTGGATGAGGTTGTGAGTATAGGAGAAAATTTTACAATAGTTGTTAACTTGTAAGTTCTGGGGAGGGTTTTGTATGAATCTTGAAGATGTTAAGAAGATAGCTATTCTTGGAGCAGGTATAATGGGCACTGGCATAGCTGAGGTATGTGCAAGAGCAGGCTACGAAGTTACGTTTAGAGATATTTCGGAAGAACTTGTTAAACGAGCCTATGAGAGAATAAAGAAGAGTTTGAATAGAGCTGTTGAAAAGGGTAAAATTAGTAAAGAAGAAGCAGAAGCCGCACTATCAAGAATTAAGGGGACAACTGATCTGAAGGAAACTGTAAAAGATGCTGATATAGTTATAGAGGCGGTTCCAGAAATCATGGATCTTAAAAAGAAGATCTTCAAAGAAATCGATGAGATTTGCCCTGAACGCACCATATTTGCCTCTAACACATCCTCGCTAATGATCACAGAATTGGCTTCAGTTACAAAACGTCCAGATAAATTCATAGGAATGCACTGGTTTAATCCAGCACCAGTAATGAAACTAATCGAAGTTATTCCAGGAGTTTTAACTTCGGAGGAAACCTACAACTTGATTGTAGAGCTTTCAAAGAAACTTGGGAAAATACCTATTAAGGCAAAAGATGGACCTGGGTTCTTTACGACGAGATTCCTTGCATATTATTTGGCTGAAGCTGTTCGCCTTCTTGAGGAAGGGGTTGCAGGCGTTAAAGAAATTGATGACATGGTTAAGCTTGGTTTTAACTGGCCTATGGGTCCCTTTGAACTCATGGACTTCATAGGTTTAGACACAACATTCCACATATTGGAGTATATACAATGAAACTGGAAACCCAGCATATAAGCCACCATTACTCCTGAAGAAACTTGTAACTGCTGGTTTCCTCGGACATCCTAAGCAAAAACCTGGAAGTAGAGGAGGATTCTACGAATACTTCAAAATACCACGAAAAAAATAACGATGTGTTCAAATTTACTTTAATAGGACACCTATCCACGAAGGACCAACGATTAAACCTTTGCTATTAGCATTTTATTTTTTAGCTATATTAATGTGTTTAGCAGACACATTTGAATTAGTTCTTCCTTATTTTTAACGAATCTATCACCATGCTTGGCAATTTCTGTTAATTATTGTATGATGGAACATCTGATGTTAAAAGGCTGTTTATTAATTATACGACCGCCACCAAT
>Ga0190363_1001600_pt1 | contig 13310 bp, 15 predicted proteins | sample 48721867_MG_FD_161272 | JGI IMG/M metagenome (GOLD analysis project Ga0190363, IMG submission 161272) | Hydrothermal vent microbial mat bacterial communities from Southern Trench, Guaymas Basin, Mexico - 4872-18-6-7_MG | ecosystem: Environmental > Aquatic > Marine > Hydrothermal vents >...
ACGCTAAATCATACTTTTCCGCTATTACGGCGAGTTCCCTCTGCCTTTCAACGCCCTCCCCGCCGACCTCTGCGAAGCCCCCTGAAACCACCACGACACCCTTCACGCCAGCCTCCCCGCACTCCTCGACTATCCCGTTAACTATGGGCGCGCGCACGCAGATCACCGCTAAGTCTACGTCCTTCGGCACGTCAGACACAGACCTGTAAAGTTCGCGGTCCTCTAAGAACCCTCCTCTCGGATTCACGCCGAAGACTTCAACCTCCATCTCGTGCATGTTCTTCTGGTATATTACTGTCCCAGGGTTCAGAGGATTTGTCTGCGAGACGCCAACCACACACATGGTCTTAGGCTGGAAAACAGCTCTCAGGTTCATCAAGTTCATGGACTATATCACCCACCCTGCGCCATCGTAACCTTAATTTTCCCTTTTTAAATAACACTATTGCCGGTGTCCGCTTTGACCGAGGTTTTGGTTGGGTGCTGCGGCTTCCCTATTGGCATGAAAAAATACTTTGAACTTTTTGTGGTTGTCGAGGTTCAGAAAACGTTTTATAATCCCCCCTCACCCGAAACACTTAGGAATTGGCGTGCCTCAGCCCCGAGTGGCTTCGAGTTCACCGTGAAGGCGTGGCAGTTAATAACCCACCCTCCTTCCTCCCCAACTTACAGGAAGGCAGGGTTAAAGCTTAACGCTTCCTCACAAGTCGGCTTCTTTAAGCCTACACGTGAAGTCTTCGATGCATGGGAGAGAACCCGTGAAGCATGCACTATTCTAGGGGCAAAAGTATGCGTTTTCCAGACACCACGTAGCTTCAAAGAAAACCCTGAGAACATCAAGAACATGAAAGAGTTCTTCTCGTCGATCTCTGGCGGGGTCGAGTTTGCATGGGAGCCTAGAGGATGGAGCCCGGAAACGGTTAAGCTTCTCTGCGAAGAGCTAAAAATACTTCACGTAGTTGACCCTTTCAACACTCTCCCGGCAACGCAGAGCGGAACAGTCTACTTCAGGCTCCATGGATCTCCACCGGGAAAAAAACTTTACAGGTATAAGTACACTGAAAGCGACCTAGCATGGCTTGCCGGAGAAGTGAAAAGGTTAAGTGGACGTGTATACGTAATGTTCAATAACGTTTACATGAAAGAAGACGCTTTAAAATTTAAAAGCATCATCTTTCAACAGCCTTCTCCTTAACGTTCTCCCTCCGCCACGCTCCGTGAATCATTACCATCTTCACCTCCATCAATTCCAGTCTCTCTAGCATAAGCACTTCTCTCCTAAAAGCTCGATTTTGCCTTTTTCATCCGGTGAAGAGCTTAACCTGCCTAGGGGTGCATGGAGTCCTGCAAACTCTGCATTTCCCCGTGCACCCCTCGATGGGTACGAACCTGCCGTCCCTTCTCTTTACAGGGGGAAAGTGGAATCCTTCACATTTATCTCCTATCCACAGGCTTGGCAGCCCCTCCATGCACAACCCATAAGTAGTTTTACCCTTCGCCTTTAAAATCAAATCTCTTATCATTTTAAGCCTCTGAAACCTATAGCTCTCGTCTGCAACCCTATAGCCTGAAATGGTCTTCCCCCTAGCGAAGAGGCGCTCATACTTCTCTACGAGTTCTCCCCTCCCGTTAACTTTAAACCAAAGGTAAAGGTACTCCTTATGGCTCGGGGACGCAACCCTCAACCCCATAAAACTCCCTATTATGTGATTTACATCTATGTCCAAAGCTGTCTGAGTGAGTTCCTCGATTTGCTTCGGGTGGTCGGTTAGGAACGGCATGTGCGGGTCCTCCCTTAGGATCGTGAACACGCCATAATCCTTTGCCCTGACAAGGTTTCTAACCCTAACCTCCGGGGGAGGCGCATTCGGCTCCAAAAAACGGGATACGTCCCTGTCTAAGGTGTTAAGGGAAACTTGGAGGGCAAAGAACGGGAATCCCTCCACAACCTTAAGAAGCCTAATGGGAACCTCACCCTTCGTCACTAGGTAAAAGGGAATCCCCTGTGATACGAAGAACTCCGCTAGGCTAACAGTAGTCTCAGCTAACTTCTTAGTTGCCAGCGGGTCGCTTACAGGGGACATGTAAACTGGCTTAACGACGCGTGAATGCTCCACGAAGCCTCTCACCCTCGCCAAAATGCTCTTCCTCGTAAAGAACGCTCCATGGGGCGGTGAGGACGGCATAGCTCTAGCGTAACAGTAAACGCAGCAGTGGGGGCACCCATCCGTGAGGTTAAGTGAGTACTTACTCATTAAACACTCCATGTTTGCCGTCTTAAGAGGTGAGCCCTTAAACACTCGCAGTACCTCTATGACTGGAACACGCCCCTGCTCCTTCCAGTACCCGAAGAAGCACTCGGGATGTTGGGCGAATCCTACGTTTCCCACCTTGACAGGCTTCTCCAGCTTCCCCCCACATACAGTGCATCGACCAGGTATAAGCTGCCAAACCCAACTCAAACCCTGCTCCTCCAACTTACCCCTAAAAACATAAGCAAACATAACCGTTTCTCGTCAAGCGGGGATAATGGAAGCTAAAACTCAATACGTTATTGATTACTGCATGGCTGCTCTTCGTCGCTGTTGTCTACAGGCAAAATAGACTAAAATTTTGTGGTCCGCTGAACAGATGATGTCAATTAAATTTAAGTATTTCAATATATGCTTATATTTTTAGTAAAAAAGTTAAACATGCTTAAGGTGGTAGGTTGCAGAGCGGCGATCCCCTTTTAAGGAAAAAAGTGGAGATTCTAAAAGCTCTAAGCGAAGAGACACGACTTAAAATCTTAGACCTTCTAAGAGAAGGTGAGAAGTGTCAGTGTGAAATAATCCCCTCCCTTGGAAAGTCGCAGTCAACCATCTCCCAGCACGCTCAAATATTAATAGACGCCGGAATATTAGACTACGAAAGACAAGCTCAAAGGAAAATTTACAGGGTAAAACGCCCCTCAGTCTTTAAGCTACTTGAAATCCTTCACGAATTAGCCCTAGACTCCATTATGGAGACCTCAGAACTAGTGGAAAAAGTCAAGGAAACATAATAGTTTTACATTTTTAAAGATGGGGGATGCGGACTTCATTGTGAGTTCTCCTATGAATATAGAAATTGTTTATAATAAAAAAGCCCATCATTGATAAAAACGTTGCCCGTTCTAAATATTAGTATATGTAAGTTTGATATTCGATCTTTTCTTCACACATCTCAGCGGTTCTCGTTTTCTTCTCTGTGACTTTCATTTTTTCCTCGTCGATGGGGAGTTTAAGGTATTTTTTAAGGGTTCTGAGAAGCGCGGCTACGGCTTCCTCATCGCTTTGACCGATTGCAGCTAACTTCCCGTCTGTTTCAGAAAGAAGTATTACACCGTTGATCCCATACTTCCCCTTGGCGATTGTTGGAACCAGTCCATTAGCACCCATAATCTCGCCCCTAGGCATCCTTTCAAGCTTTCCCATATTAGAGAACTCGCCCAGCTCTCCTGTACTGGTGAAGTATACGCTTCTCTCACCACTATCAGAATCTGAAAGGTATCCTCCCAGTGCAACCAGAAACTTGACGTTTAACTCCGATATCAACTTAGCTATTTGCTCCGATAAAGCATATATTCCGGGAGCAGTCATAGGCTGATCGTCACCTATTATAAGCAAAAGGTCCTCCTCCCTGCCAGGGTTCCTCCAAGCGTAAAAGTGGACCTGCGGCGGCCTTACAATTCCATTCTCCACTATAACTATCGGAGGCATATCAGTAAATTCTACCTCAACTATCTTCTCTGCTCCCAGCGCTTCAACCAGCCTTTTAACGGCTGTAACGCCTACTTCTGTTATATCTGGAAGTGCGTGAACGCAAACAGGATCTTTAAGCTTCACGTTTTCCCTAAGCTTCCTCACGGTTACCTCATACATGGCCTCCACCGCCACATCCAGTGGAAATAAACCCGAATTAACCAAACAACAATTTAAACTTTTCAATATTTAAAATCGCCTATCATCTCAGTATTATAATAAAGTAAGCAGCCAACAACCCAACTACCCCCTCAAGACCGCCAGCCACTAAACTGGAAAATGTTAAATTGGCCAAGTAAAACCGGGCAAAATATTTAAAACGAACAAAATATTTAAAATAAGGTTCCCCTCTATGTGGTCTAAATATAAAATACGAAGCGTAAACCGTGATAGAATCCTGCTAAAAGCCGCGTGGGGCGTGAATTACTGTTTGACGGGAAATGTAAGCTATGACAAAATTGTAATTTGCGAAGATCATGGTGGAACTAGGCTGGAGATATCTCTCCCGTTATCCTCAAACGTGGACGTTGAATCCCTAAAAAAAGATCTTGGACTAAGTGACTGTAATTACATAGATACCGAATACATTCCCATGAAGAGAGCGCTTTTAATACTTTGGGCTGGCGAGAACATTCACAAGGTTAACGAGCACGAGGAAACACTCAAGAAAGTAATTGGGAAAAAGAAAGTTAATAGTTCTCCCATCCCAATAAGGCTTTTCGGTGGAGGCGCGTTCAAGCTTCACTGTAAAAGTTCAAATAAGGGTGGAGAGTTCGAAAGGAAGCTGAATGACATAGACATAGTCGTGCCGAGAAGTCACGGTAGTGCCGCTAAAAATTTGCTCTTATGCCTTGGCCACATTTTCGGAAGCCTACACACCCACTTCCTCCTCATGTCAGACAAGGTTTTCAACGCTATGAGGAGGGGGAAACGGTGGAGGGTGAGGGGAATAGACGCCGTTGAAAAGGACGAGCACGGCTGTGAAGTCCCCGTCATAGGTGTCATGGACATACTAACCGACGAGATAGAAATGCGGCACACCATAGATGTTAGAGAGGAACTTAAAGAGCCAGGAATAAGAAACCTTTACACCATCGGGTTGGAGAAACTTCTCTTAACGAAGTGCCAGTTCATAGAGGATCACCCTAAAAAATACATAAAACACCTTGAAGACATGGGAATGTCCTACCGTATCCTTCCATACCCGTACTTCAACGATGACAAGTTCATCATAGGAATGGAGTATAAAGACATAGTCGACGTTTGCGCCCTCCTACACGACCATGAAATAGTAGACGAAGACCAAAAATCGTCTAGCAGGCAAAATGAGGCAAGAGAACAATTAAACATGCAAAAACTAAACCAAATACTTTCAAAGGACAAGAAACTCAGGAAAACGGTACGCCTAAACCTTGAAATGCTAACACAAAACATAGATGAAATTCCGCTAAAATGCTCAAACAAAGCTAAGGAGAAAGTATGTGAAAGATGTAATATTCTTCTTAGTGAACTGCCAGAATCCCCCGAAAAGTGGGGGAAACCATGGTGGAACACCTCGCTCTCCGACGTGGAAGTGAAAAAGTAACTTGGTGACTCCCTATGCTACAACGTTCGTAACCATCCCAACTCGCTCCATAACAAGTTTAACAGCAAGCCCGAATGGTTTCTCGACATTAATATTATTCTTTGAACTGGTTTCAACCCAATAGGCTACATTATTCTCCTGCATAAACTTCCTCACGTCCTCCTCGAAAACCTTCTTCTCCAAGTCACATTTAGCTCCAACAAGTATAACCGGTATGTCCCCGGCATGCCTCCTTGTAAGTTTAAGCCACTCCTCCAAGTTCAACAATGACTTTTTCCTAGTAACATCGTAAACTAGGAGAGCCGCATTGGCACCCCTGCAAAAGCTGGGAAGGAACTCTCTAAACCTTTCCTCCCCACCGAAATCCCATATCATAAGTGTAACGTCTTCTCCGTTAAACTTGACAACTTTCTTCTCAAACTCAACTCCTATAGTCATTTTTCCATCAAAGTATACTCCCTGACAATATCTCCTCACAAGAGTTGTCTTCCCAACCCCACCATCACCTTCCACAAGAAGTTTAATTACAATCAAATCATACACCCCTTCCCTGAGAACATCGAGAACATATTTGTAATTGCCTCAACCATTCCGCCAATCTATTGCAATATTTTTATACTTTCCTTCCCTTAAAAACTTTTGGTTGTATCACGATAAAAAACAATTTTTTACATTTTTCATAAGTAAATCTTATAAAAATAAACGATTGAACATTGATATTTTCGATTGCACTTCCCTTCAAATAAAATTATTTTTAACCCTTCTATCTTCTCACCTAAAAGTGCCATATAAGTTGATTAACGAATCAATTTTATAATTTTCTTTATAATTTCATGGTACACTTTTCAGTATTCGTCGGTTCTAATCTATCTATCCAATAGGAATGTTAAACGGTAAATGTTTTCCCGAAATTCAAAATTAGGAAATTTTCATCTTAGAAATATCAAAGAATATTTTTGGTGGTGACCTTAATGGGTTCGTGTCCAAGATGCGCCTCAAGCGGAGTTAAACTTGGAACCGTGCTCACACCGATAGGTAAAACAAGATCAAAAAGAGTTAACGTCTTTGAGTGCTCAAAATGTAACCTAGTTTATTACGAATCTGCTAAAGAATAAACATGGTTTTCTTCTTTTCTCCTTTTTATGTCAAACCTTTCTTCTTGCTTTTAGAAATTCATAGTAGCCCTTGACGTTCCTTAAAGCTTCGCATGTTCTTCTCATATCTGGGTAAACTGGTATTCGTGAAGCAGTTAGTCTATCTTTAACTTCAACCCATAACTCCTCGTGTCCTACAGGGGATAGCACAACCACGAATGGTTTTCCCTTCTTCAATGTTTCTTTTCCACCTTTAACCATAGCATCCACGAACTTCTCCTCGAAGTTATCGCTTTTCCTCCAGTATGATGCAAGGTAAACTATCGGCAGGTCAAATACGACTATGTCTATGTTTGGATCTCCACTTACAGCTTTAATTACCGCTAAGACTACGTCAGGATTATAGTATGCTGCTGAAATGTCAACTGGGTTTACGACGCTTATCCCCTCAGGATACACTTCCCTGACAACTCCTTCTATTTCCTCTATAGTATCATTCTCTAAAGGAGGAACCCTGAATCCAACATCCGAGAGAAGGTCTGTTATCGTGACGCTTGCACCGCCACTTAAGGATATGGTGCCTACCCTGTTGCCGTTGAAGGGTGGGAGGAACGAAAATCCTAACGCTGTGTCTATGAGTTCTTCGAGTGTTTTAACCTCTACAATCCCTGCTTGCTTGAAAACGGCCTTCCAGATAGTGTATGAACCAGCCAGAGAACCTGTATGCGACGTGCACGCTCTGGCTCCATCCTCACTTCTTCCACCTTTCCACATGATAAGCGGCTTCCTTAAAGACACCTCAAGGCAAGCTTCCGTTAATCCTCTTCCATCGTTCACACCTTCAAGGTATGCCCCCAAAACCCTTGTTTCCTCATCATCTCTAAAGTACTCAAGTAACTCCATGAAGTCTATGTCACAAGCATTGCCAAAGCTCACCACCTTGCTAAACCTTAACCCTCTATTGTAGCCGTAGAGGATGACAAGATTTGCCAGTCCGCCACTCTGGCTTATGAATCCTACGTCTCCAGGTTCGAGAGGGAAATTTATCCTCCAAGCTAACCCAACTCGCGGATTGTAAAGTCCAAGGCAGTTTGGCCCAAGAACCCTTGTATTGCTCCCCTTAACCGTCTCCTTAATCCTCTCCTCCAAGGTTTTCCCTTCATCCCGTCCAGTCTCGCTGAAGCCAGCCGTGAAAATAGCGATGAGCTTCACTCCTTTCCTAACGCAATCCTCTACAACCCTTGGAACATTAGGGGCGCTCGTTTCAACGAAAACATAGTCGACCCTGCCGGGGATAGTTGCCACGCTCGGGTAAACCGTCATGTTCAACTCCGGTATCTTGCTCCTCCTTGGGTTAACAGCGTAAACTTTACCTCTAAATCCCCTTAGAAACGACCGTAGAAAAAAGTAGTCTCTCTTACTTGATGCACCAACCACGGCCATGCTCTCCGGGTTGAAAGCATCTTCTAGGTTTCCTCTCCTCAAGCTATGCAGCCTCCGAGGACGGGTAATTACAGGGGGTGGAGGTCCTTCCTCGTACCCTTTGTAACCTTCATCAACCGGTAAGGTTCTCTTTTAACGTTCCTCCTACTACTGCCTCTTACTTTCCCTCTTTTAAAGTCTCCCTTCTCGTCGAGCTTTCCCTTTTCTGCAATGGACATCGTTTTACGCGTGAAGAATTGCAGCACTCTGTCTGTTTTTTACGTTTTTCGCATTTCCGGTTATTCCTTACGTATTTTTCAATTCATCAGATTAAATTTTATTTAATTTATTTTCCGAGAAAAATTTTTAAGTAAAAGTAACGATAAAAGTATCAGTATGGTACCTCTAATTTGCTTTCGTGGCTGGAGGCTGGGTTCTTCTTGATACAGGAAGTATGGATTGTAAAGGATGGTGTACCCATATTCCAGCACAGGGAAGATAGCCAAAAACTGTTTAAGAACCCAACCTTAACGGCCGGTTTGTTATCCGCCATGTTACAGGTTGCTAAGTCTGAGCTTAATGAAAGGGTTCACACGATAAAGATCGGCTCTCTCCAAATAGTCCTCAAGGAATTTGGCGGCATTATAACGATTACCATAGGCGACGATGAAAACGAAGCAAAAATACTAGCTGAAAGGGCGGGCTCTGAATTTCTAAAGATCTATGGTAGCTCCCTAGACAGCTGGGATGGAGACGTAAAGGCATTCGAATCCTTCCGCAGCCACCTAATAAACTTGATCAGGAGAAGGGAGATTTACAGGGCTGAACTCGAAAACGACCTGAAAAGCATTCTTACCGAGAGTTAATGAAGGGGGTGGGGTGGGGAGCCTGCAGGAACGGTTCACCATCCGCCGTTCCTGCGGGTTCTCCTGATAGTACTGTTCCCCCCTCCAAGCTCTCGAAGGAGAAAAATAATCTTTTTATCTTTCCTTTCATCTTGTTAAATTTGGAGTCGGTACGCTTTCTGGTGATCCGTGTTGGAGGAGTTAGACGCTGCATTGCGACATATTATGAATGCCAAGGCTTCCCTAGAGGATGGTGGCAATCCCGCAATGGACATCTGGCTGGCCCGCGCGAAACTGGAGGTGTTCCTGGTTAAGCTCTCGCTCCTGCACGGCTTCGAAGAAGAACCCGAACCTAACCTGAAGCGTACCGGTAAGGTGGAGGTTAACGTTGAAGTTCTCGACGAGATCTTAAATACTCTCTCCTTAGTTAATGAGGCATACCTGTCCGAGAATTTTAGGGAGGCGTTCGAGAAGGGGTGGCTTGCCCGCGAACTACTAACCAAACTTGTTTAAGGTGGCCTACTTGCTTAAGCATGGCGTGAGAGTTTTAGGGGTTGCCGAAAGCTTCGTCAAAAACTGTGAGCGCTCTATTATTTCTGGCGTCGTCATGAGAGGGGACTTCCAGATAGATGGTTTCTCCTTTTCAACAGCAACTATTGGAGGAATGGACGCCACCCAAAGCGTGATCAACCTTTACGAGAACCTAAATAGGAGCGACGTAAACTTCATCATGCTTAACGGATGCATAATAAGCTGGTTTAACATAATAGACCTCAACCTCCTTTATAAAACCATAAAGAAGCCGTTAATATGCGTAACCTATGAGGAGTCTGAGGGGATCGAAAAGTATCTTAAAGAGTATTTCCCTGACTGGAGGGAACGCTTAGAAGCATATCGAAGCCTCGGAGAAAGGGAAGCAGTAGAGCTTCACACAGGCCACCGGGTTCTGGTACGCTGCCTTGGCGTCACCGTTAGGAAAGCACGCCTCATACTCAACAGGTTTACTCTGCAGGGTGCAGTTCCAGAGCCTTTACGCGTAGCCCGCCTTCTATCAAGGGCGCTCCTAAGATGCGGCCTCATACCTGAAACGTTGCCGCCTAAGTCTAAAGGTCAACAAGCTCCTCCACAGGGCTCTTGTTGAGGTCTATTCCAAGTTTACGTGGCTCAATCCCCATGGCGAGCCCTAAAAGCTGGGTCAAGTAGAATACTGGAAGGGAAATTTCCGGATCCTTCGTAACCTGCCTTATCATGTCCTGCTTCGTATCGTAGTTATTCTGGCATGCCGGGCAGGAAGTCACCATTGCGTCAAACCCTCTCGCTTTAACAGCCTTCAGCTTCCAGCCGCTCAGGGCGGCGACAGCCTCCGGCTCAACCAGGTTGGCGCCAGCCCCACAGCACTCCAGCCTTTCAGGGTAATCTTCAGCCTCCCCTCCAAGAGCCCTTATGATCTCCTCCATTTTCACAGGGTTCTCGGCGTCATCGACTCTAGGGTACTCTGTAGGACGCAGAATGTGGCAGCCATAATGGCATGCAAGCTTAAAACCAAGTGGCTTCTTGACGACACTCTTAATCCTGTCTAAGCCGAGCTCGTCGTAAAGTAGGTCTATGGTGTGAAGTATTTTGAGTGGCTTCTGCGGGTTAAATTCAATGTCCTCCTCGCTCAGCAACCCATTTACCCAGCCTACAAGCTCGGGGTGTTTGAGCAGAAGGTGCTGTGCCTCGCAAAGGGAAATGTGACATCCATTGCACGGTACGAAAAGAGGGTTATCTTTCTCCTGTGCCGCCGCTAAAATGCGGCTTGCCAAATACAGCCAAATCCTCAGGTTAACCTGCATTAACGGGTAGCCGCAGCAAGCGTTCCAGTCAAGGTCGACGAGCTCCACGCCAAGCCTGGGAAACGTTTCACGCACGGAAATCTCATATGCGTACTCTATTGTTGTTATCATGCACCCCCAGTAGGTCGTGTACTTCACCTCTCTCCACCTCCAAGAAGCCTTGGCTCTATCTTCCTTAAGTTCCGCCTGAAAACCTCCATGTTAGGCGTCTTCATTTCAGGCAGTCCCAGATCGCCTCTGGAGACAAAGTCGAAGTCTTTGTTCATCGTTTCCTGCGGCTGCTGAATCGTGGAGTACTTTTCCACGTTTTCAAGCATAACCCTGTACCCCTTTGGAGGGCCACTCCCTCTACTGACCAGAAGGTTTCTTATGGCTAAGATTAACATCGCCGGTTTAGCCTCCTGAGGGCAGCGGACATCACACTTTAAACAGAAAAAGCAACTCCAGATACCCTCCTCGACTTCTCTTAGTAGCCCAAGCCTGAAGAGCTGGATGATCCTGTGAGGCGTGCACCCCGTTTCAACAGCGAGACAGCCTGAAGAACACCTAGTGCAGTTATAGCAGACGAATGGGGTTAACTCCGCAACAGTCTCCCTCATCTTTCCCAATAACTCGTCTGCCTCTGAGAGAGTTAACGTATCCACTCTTCCCTTACCCCCACATGCCTACTGCTTAAAATCAACGATTAAACCCTGAGAAAGCCTCAATCATCATTAACGTAGCCTCCACTTAAAAAGTATACGTCCACCCCAGTCAGATAGCCCTCCAACCCATACACCCTGCATGTTAAAGAAGTTTAGCCATAAAAGCATGGATTGAAAGACGTAGCCCACCTTCAACCCATTAGTGTTTACGGAACCCTTTAAGGAGCCTTCCGGGAGACTACCCCTCCACACCTATACCTCCAACTTTCACGAGCACCATTCCTTAAACAGCCAACAGCTACGCGCCACCTCCGCCCCCTCTACCTTACTTACCCGCAGAAGCGAATTCCTCCACTAGAGCTACTCTCGGGAACCAGACACCACCGGTTCCCTGCTTAAGACTCCCATCCTATCTTCTTCCAGCAGCTCCCACTCCCTTCCCCTCCCCGCCGCCGTTATCGAGACCTTCAACTGCCGATGCAAGCTGCTGACGTGAAGGCTCAACATAAAAAAGGGAGGAAGACAAGGCTAGGTTTTCACCCATCAAAGGGAACCTTGAACAAGTTTAACCCTCAAGTAACGTGGACATGGTGAATTATAGAGGTTAGAAATGAACTAACAGCATCCGTCCCAATCTACACACATGACTTTATCGTGTCCCGGGTTCGCCATCGCCCAGAAACCTTTTTAAGGGTGATGGGCCTAGCACCCTCAACTCCTCAACGAACTCCCTAACTATCCTAGCGAACCTTTCTCCCTCAGATGATGAAACCCATTCCACCCGCACCCTTTCAGGCTCAACCCCCAGCTGCTTAAGCATAAACCTTAAGAGGGCAAACCTGCGCTCCGCCCGGTAGTTTCCGTTAACGTAATGGCAGTCTCCCGGGTGGCATCCTGAAACTAGAACACCATCAGCCCCCATCCTAAGGGCGTATAACACGTGAACCGGGTCAACTCTGCTACTACACATAACTCTTATCACACGTATGTTAGCCGGGTACTCTATCCTGCTCATGCCAGCTAGGTCTGCTCCCCCGTAGCTACACCAGTTACATAGAAAAGCTACAATCACAGGCTCATACACTGAACCCTCCACCCTTCTCACCCCTTCACTATGGCTTCAACCTGAGCCATGATTTGCTCATCAGTGAACCCGTGCACTTTTATGGCGTTAGACGGGCAAGCCGCCACGCAAGCGCCGCAGCCGCGGCAAAGCGCCTCGATAACCTTAGCCCTCTTACCCCCATTTTCACCCATCTTTTCTTCCATCTGGATCGCTCCATAAGGGCATACGCTGAGGCATATTTCACACCCACTACATATCTCCTGGTTTACCTGAGCTATTAATGGCTCAACTTCGACCATTCCCTTGGATAGGAGGCCTATCGCCTTGGCTGCGGCGGCGCTCGCATGGGCCACGGTCTCCGCTATGTCCTTAGGGCCATGGCAGCAGCCAGCCATGAAGATGCCCCTCGTATGCGACTCGACCGGTTGAAGTTTCGGGTGTGCCTCCAAGAAGAACCCTTCAGCGCCTATCGGGGCGTTAAGAATCCTTTGAAGTTTAACGGCGTCCTCCACCGGCTCTATGCCTACTTGAAGAACCACCATGTCAACTTTAAGATTTAAAATCCTCCCTATTGATTCGTCGAAGACCCTAATGGTCAGCGTCCCGTCGGAGTTCTCGAACACCTCAGACGGTGTTCCACGTATGAAGCGAACCCCCATGTCCCTCACCCTCCGGTAAAACTCCTCGTACCCCTTCCCCGGCGCCCTCAAGTCTATGTAGCACACGTAGACTTCAACCTCAGGATCTTCCTCTTTAAGGAGGAATGCCTGCTTTAGCGTTGCCATGCAACCCACCCTGCAACACCAGCTGTTATGCTTAACGTCCCTTGAGCCGACGCACTGGATGAAAGCAACACTCCTAGGCTTCTCACCCGAAGCCGTTAAAACCTTTCCTCCAGTCGGCCCGGAGGCGCTGGAAAGCCTCTCCAGCTCCAACCCGGTTATCACATTCCTGTATCTTCCATACCCGAGTGAAGGTATCTTTCTCGCGTCAAAAACCCTGTATCCCGTGGCAACTATTATCGCGCCAACTTTCAC
>Ga0190363_1001602_pt1 | contig 13308 bp, 12 predicted proteins | sample 48721867_MG_FD_161272 | JGI IMG/M metagenome (GOLD analysis project Ga0190363, IMG submission 161272) | Hydrothermal vent microbial mat bacterial communities from Southern Trench, Guaymas Basin, Mexico - 4872-18-6-7_MG | ecosystem: Environmental > Aquatic > Marine > Hydrothermal vents >...
GCTTTTCCTCATCATGTCTTTGCTTATGTTCTCATCCGTCCAGCGCTACCTCTACCTCACGTTGGAGAGGGAGCTAAAAGTTTTGTGGGCGGTAGGCTTCACCGCGTCGGCGATGTTTAGGAATGTAGCGCCACCCCACCTAGCACTGTCCCTACTCTCTTCGACGCTGGGGACAGCGTGTTCATGGGTGCTCTACCACACCCTCAGGATGGACTTGAGGGTGGCCTTCCTGGGGTACGGGTCGCCATTCCCCACCATACCCACATTCGCCTTGACGACGGCGTCTATGGCGGCTGTCTGGGCGTTCTCATACATCTGGGCGGTGAGGAGGGCGGAGAGTTGAGGAGTAAGGAGGTATTTGCGTTGACGCTGATATCGGCGGTCACTCCACTACTGCCCTTCATCGTAAACGGAGGGCCGTTTCTCCAAGACGCGTGGGAGCACATGGGCTATGTCATCCGGGCGCTCGATTCCGGGAGGCTTCCGTGGGGGCCTGAAGCAAGCCTCTCGGCCAAGTGGCCCCTCGTGAACCTGCTCATACTGTTCATGAAGGAGGTTACGGGAGCCCCCGCCCTACAGTGTTCCCAGGTTGTTCCCGCGTTAGCCGGCCTGTCCGTAATCCCATTCTACCTCACGCTTAGAAGACTTTTCGGCGACAGGCGACTCGTGCTAATGCTCTGCTCCTTAGCCCTTTCCCTCGAGGCTACGCATATGACCATGGCATGCAGCGTAGCTAAGATAACCGCCACCTTCTACCCGTTGATGAGCTCGATGCTCGCCCTGACTATGTTAAGGGACGGCGGGGGGAGGGATGCGGCGCTGTTTATGATCCTCTCCGTAGGTGTCCTGTTCGGACATCACTACACGGCCTTAACCTTCTCCATAATGCTCCTGTCCACCTCAGCCCTGATTGTGTACGGCAGGCTTAGGGGTGAGGTCGACGCTGCGAGTGCGTTGAGGGTCGTCGTTCTCGCAACTGTGTTCTCAACATCCTTAACGGTGTACGTTCTTCTGCTCCAGGCTGTGCCCGGATACGTCGGTTCAGCCGATGCAGCCTTGATATCTTCTTGTGTGGTCCTCTACACCTTCCTGTATCTTAGGCGCGTTAGGCTGAGCCTTGCCGCGGCTCCGCTGCTCATCTGCGCACTCTATCTCGGCTATGTGATCTTAAAGGGGAAGATACATGCCATGTTTTTCCTTCCTACTGGTGTGGGCCTATTAGACATGGTGGGCTATGCAGCCCTCGCGACAGCGATCCTCGGAGCTCGCCCCCGCGTGAGGGGTGGGTTTAAAACGTGCATGGTAGGCGGCTACATGGCGTCTGCGTTGTCCATGCTGACCTTCTCGGCACTCTACAGTTTTACTGAGGCATCTATAGTGTTGATGATGAAGGCCGCCTACCTACTGATGCCTGCGGTCTACATGCGTATGGCGTACGGCATGAGCGACATCGAGGGAAAGAGGCTTCGGACGACTTTAGCGGCCTTGTTAGTGTCGCTGCTCCTAACTCCTATCCCAGGGTTGAGGTGCACCGTGCTGGGGAGCCCATGGTTCGGGGGGCTTGCCTCATACGACAGGGGTCAGTACCAAGAGATGGGTGTGGTCTGCGATCTGCTCGGTGGGAGGATGGTCGTCGGGGACACGCTTGTGGCTTACATGTCGAACGTGTTTGAGGACCTCCACGTCAGGCAGGTTCACCCGTACATGGAGCTGACGGAGGGGGAGCTCATGTTGGTGTTTAGGAGGAGCTGGGAGGCGGGTTTGCTGGAGATGTCCTACGAGTGGTTTGACATAGGTCTCGTTGTGGAGGAGCCGTATAACCTCGTATTCTGCGGGGGACATGTGATGGTGTTAGGGGGCATGGCGTGATGGAGGCTCTATGTCTGAGAGGTGTTACGAAGGTATATAGAACCCCCGTCGAAAGCGTCGTAGCTCTGAGGGATGTTTCCCTCTCCATAGACGTGGGTGACATGCTATGCGTCATAGGGCCAAGCGGCTCAGGTAAGACCACGCTACTCAAGGTCTCAGCCGGGTTCCTGAGACCCGACATGGGGGTTGTCACGTTGATGGGGGAAGAGATTTACAAGCTCCCGTTACGCCGTTTACACTCGGTCAGGAACAGGCTCGTCGGGTTCGTGTTCCAGGAAGACATGCTGATAGACTCTCTTACGGTTATCGAGAATGTGGAGTTGCCCTTGATCGCCAGAGGTGTCAGAGGAAGCGTTAGGAGGAGGATGGCGATGGAAGCACTCGACCGCCTCGGCATATCTAAGTTGTCGAACAGGAAAGTGGACCAGATAAGCGGTGGCGAACGTAGGAGGGTTTGCCTCGCGATGGGCGTAGCTCACAGGCCTAAGGTGCTGTTCGCCGACGAGCCGACCAGCAACCTAGACACGGAGTCGGCTATGGCAGTCCTTGAGGAGCTCAAGGCGCTGAACAGGGATGGGACGACTGTGATCCTAGCAACGCATGACTCATTGGTCGCGAAAAACGTGCCTAAAACGATAGAGCTTAGGGACGGGAAGATTGTGAGAGAATTATAAGATGGTGAGAAAAGCCTATTTTGGAAAAATTAGGTCAAAATGGTAGGATTATGGGCTTATTTTGGTCAGGCTTAATCTGATTATCAACCTCGCTCTATGCTTTTCCTCCCCCTCGATTACTACCGGGCTTTTGAGGACTTCTGAGGTTACGGATGCCACTATTGAGGCTAGCGTACTTCCGAGTACGTCGTGGACTACTAGATGCTTTTCGGTCAGTCTGGGGTTTGTGAGCTCGACTATGAGCGTCCCCTCCCCCGTCTCTGCCACGGACACGCCGTCCGCTAAGTCCAAGTCTCCCGTGAGGATCGATGTGAGCGTTGACTCTAGGTTTGCTATGGTTGCCTCCCCTTCGGGGGCAAACCTTCTGCACGCTATCGAGCCCGGCGTCGAGACGATTATCCCAACGTAGTTTGGCTTACGCCAGACGAGGAGCCTTCTCGGAAGCTTGCCTTCCACGGACGCGAGGTCGAGGTCCGTGTTCGGTGATACTAGTGCGAGGGGTCCTCCCTCAACCATGGATGACGGCAGGTAGACGGCCTTGGACGTTACGCCCAATTCCTCCATGATCGCAGACAGGTTTTCCTGACTGCATTCGAACAGTAGCTCGCTTAGGTGTGGTGGTCGGCTTGCTCTGCCCCTGCCGACGGCTATGAGGGTTGGACCTAGGATTACGGCTGATAAGCCGAGGGCTGTCAGGGGTATTGAGGAGAGTATGAAGTAGCTCACAGACGCTAAGAGGGCCCCGAACGCCAACAGACATACTCCCGCCGAAGTATACGAGTCCAAGTCTTCCTAACTACTGAAGTAACCACCTTAATATTTGCTTAACCGTTCTGAGAAACGGAGTTCACGGAAGCACTTTCAATGCTTGGATGTAGGTAGGACTAGCGTTCTGTAGCCCATCGTCGACGCCCTCTCCAACCCGACCATGAGTGCCTCCGCATCGTATGACAGGGGGGAGACTACGACCAGCAGGGCCGGTGCGGGGATGAGGTTCACGCACTTTGCTAGGGCTTGATGGGCGGGGTGATCTCTCGCTAAACGCTTTAACGCCGTAAACTTTATGCTCAGTAGCCTAGCCAGTCCGGCTGCCCCGGGTATGCGTCTCTTCTCCGCACGTCGGTAGAGCTCCCTTAAGCCTTCAAACCCCTCCCCAGGGACTGTGAGAACCCTTAACGCGATTTCTTCCACCGTCACATGCTTGGCTAGGGTTAGGGCTAGTTTGAGGATCTCTTTCGGGTCTGTGGGTCCTAGGAGGGCTACTACTTGCTCGCTGTTGTACGCTACCAAGGCCGTGGGGATGCCCTCTACGGCGGCTGTGAGGGAGGCCATCACCATCTTGTAGCATAGCTCGTCTGCCTCCTCCAGGTTGCTCACGGTTAGGGAGGCTATCAGCGCTGTCACCGCCCCCCTAGAGGAGATGAATTCCTTTACCACAAGTTTATGGAGCTTGACGCTCTTCTTCCAGTCCACATCCCTTACGCTGTCGCCGGGGTGGTACAGCCTGCTTCCATAGTACTCTCCCCTTCTCGAAGGTAGGAGGGGTTTAAGCTCTAGACCTACTGTTTTTAGACCGACCGTTTCGTGTGTGCCCTCAAGAAACCTCTTCGCCAGCCATTCGGCGTACTTGGCCTTAGGTATCACATACAAATCCACTGGATGCAGTTTCTTGAACGCTGAAACGAGGCCCCTCGGCCCCACCAATACAGCTTCTACGCAGGGGTCCACCGGAGCAGCTAGTGGAGGTTTTACACGTATGGTAAGCTCTGTTTTCCCTCCAGGATCGAGTCTAACGTATTCGGGGGAAACTTCCATCCAGCTTAAGGTGCTTCTGAAAGCTATGTGGAGCGGTATGGATGTGCTAGGTCTTAAAACAGCTTTTCCCTCCCCCTCCTCTCTGGCCAACACCCTTATCAGGGCCTTGTCCACGTTCAGCTCTGTCTTTTTCAGGGAGTGTATGGAGTAGGCGGATGCGAGGAGGGTGTAAGCGGCGACTAGGAGGGAGCCTAGCGCCGTCGAGCGGTACCCCACGGCTAGGGAGAACAGGGATGCGGACAGGGATGAGATGAGCAACGCCTTCGAGGCCCCTGTAAAGCTTAGAGCTCTACTAGGGTTCTCAGTAACCCACGCGGCAGAAAGCTCTGCTAAGGCGTCGTCGAGCCCCATGAGAGCCGGGCTGAAGAGTAGGGGGGAGGCGAGTAGCCCGACTACAGGTTCAAGGACCATAGGGCCTATGACGGTTGTTGCTGCGTAGATCACAGCCCTCAGACCAGCCTTAACCGGCAAGACCAACATCAGTACGTGTACGACGGCCATAGCTACCGCCAGCATCGAAGTCGGCATCGGCGTCATAGCCGCCGCTACGCCGAACAGGGCTAGCAGGTATAACTCTGTTGCGAGAAGGAGCTTGACGCCTGTTTTCAGGGTTTAAAACCTCCCCTCGGGACAGGCGTCTCCTCCAAGGCCTTTTCGACCACATGCTCGGGTTTCATACCCTCCGCCTCGGCCTCGGGCTTTAGCCTCACCCTGTGAGCCAGCGCTGGTATCGCGAGTCTCTTAACGTCGTCGGGTATCACGTAGTCGCGTCCATCCATGAAGGCTAGGACTCTGGAGGCCTTGTAGAGGGCTATCGAGGCCCTTGGGCTTGGCATGATGGGCAGTGTATCCGGGTTCTCCCTTACGTGGTTCACGAGTGATATTATGTACTTCTGGATGTCTTCGCTGACGTACACCTTCTTAACCAGCGTTCTAAGCCTGATCACTTTTTTAGGAGCTACCACAGGCTCTATGCCCATTTCTTCGATCAAGTCTATGTTCGATATTATGGTTTTTTCATCCTCTGGATCGGGGATGCCGCTCCAGCACCTCATCATGAAACGGTCTATCTGCGTCTCGGCGAGTGGGTAGGTTCCCGCGGCGCCGTAAGGCACTTGGGTTGCCACAACCATGAACGGCCTTGGCAGGTCGTGTGTGCGTCCCTCTATGCTCACCCTCATCTCCTGCATGGCCTCGAGGAGGGCTGACTGTGTCCTCGGAGGTGCCCTGTTCAGCTCGTCTACTAGGAGTATGTTTGTGAACACGGGCCCCTGGACGAACGTTGAACTCCCGTCGAGCCTGTACATGTAGAAACCCGTTATGTCCGACGGCAGTGTGTCGGATGTCATCTGTACACGCTTAAACTCGCCTCCTATGGCCTTGGCGAAGGCCCTTGCGAGCGTCGTCTTGCCCGTTCCGACGAAGCCCTCTATCAGGACGTGGCCCCCGCTCAGCAGGGCTACGAGAAGCAGCTCTTTCTCCTCCTCTTTACCTACTACAACCCTAGAGACTTCGTCGAGTATGCGTCTAAGCGTCTCTACAGGGTTATCCAGCTCGTCTCTCAACCTGTTCACCTCGAGCTTTCGACCATAAAGACCTAGTTGCGATAACTATTATAACGGCTACGACAGGAGGGGTTATGCAGGGTAGGGCTAGGAAGTCCCTCACCGATTTGAGCACCGCCTTAGCTTCTTCGAGCGTGGTCTCAGGTACGTGTGACGTATCCAACAGCACCTCCCTCCCGCGTCCACCTAAATCTATCAGGGCTGACAGAAACATGCGGTTGTCCTCTATGTCTATCATGGAGTTGATGAGTATGCTCGGGTCTGAGACCAGGATTAGCAGGCCTCCTCCGACACGGGTTAAGGCGGACACCGGCAACGGGCCTATGGGCTCCCCCTCACTCCAGTAGGAGTCTCCGTCCGTGTCTAGGAAGCTGAAGCTCGAAGACCAGGCCACGACCTCGACCTCCTTGGACACGTTGACGAGGGCTGTAGCGTGGTTAAGGACGATGCATTCTACCCCCAACGTTTGTGATACGTTCGTTATCTTCGGAAGCCACTTGTTCTTGTAGCAGAACAGAGGGTCGAGGAGCGGTGTGTTGGCGAACCTGACGGACAGGTCTAGATGCTCGAGTAGCATGTTCCCGTAGCCGTAGTCGTCCATGAGTATGAGCACGCCTTCATCGGTTAGGAAGTCGGAAAGCTTCACGAGCTCCTGTTCTGATAGGGGCTCGTATGGGATTTCTATGAGCACAGCTTTCTCAGAGCTCTCAGGCAGCTCGTTCAGGTTGTCAATGGGCTTAGCCTCGATGAGCTTGACGGAATTCTTAGAGCCGTTCCAGAACGGGTTTTCTGGGTCGAAGTCCCTCGTGGTTGGGTAGAACCACACCAACAGGCTCGAGGAGACCAGGAACACGACAAGGGATGCTGCAAGCAGATTTATCAGCCTCATCCTAACAACACCCTCCTAACCTGCTCTAAGAGCTTCCTAGCCTCCTTAACGTCGGAGGGTTGTATGGGATGTGGGGAGTACAGAGCTTTCTCGGCTAGGGAAGTTAGCTTAGAGAAAGGTTTCACGATGGCGCCGTCCCTGAGGGAGACATCGGACAGGAACTCCCTGAGCGTTGTAGAACTCCCCATGGATACGCCCAACCTCTCAGACAGCAACCTCACACACGAAAAGTATGTATCTAAGAGCTGGGCTCTCACTCCTTCCAGCCGTCTCTCCACACGCGTGACGACTGTCTCCTCTTCCTCGGCCTCCTCCGGTAAGCGCGCACCCTCCTTCGGCTTTTCGGGCGTTATGGGAGGTCTAAGCCTTGTGTAGAGGGTTAAGCCTAGCATGACGGCGGAGGCTGAGAGCAGGCCGACGCTGAATGTGTTGACCTCCACCACGCCCCTGCTCACGTATCCAGGGGACAGCCACGGCTCCTTGGGGGCTACATGGACGACTATTTTCTCCCTTTTGAGTAGGAATGGACTTAGGCTGAGGTTGATCGACGCTTCGAACTCGCCGTTCGCCGAGGAGTTTGTCTCAACGGTTCTGCCGTCGACCACCACTACCACGGATGCCCCCACCACCGCGCCGAGCTCCGAAGATACAGATCCACGTATGGAGAGCTTACACGGCGCTAGGGTCACTGCTGGGGCCCTTACGGTCACGTTTATCGGTATCCTCGTGACGAGGATTTCCATGGCCGACACGGCTCCGGAAAACGTTCTGTTGGGAGGTACCCTCACCACGAGTCTGTGCGTGCCCTCGGCTGTGTCGTTCGCCAATCTGATTTCTGCCCTAAACCTTCCATCCGCCTCTGAGAGACCCTCGTAGACTACCTGGTCGTCGAGGCTTATGATCACTGGTCGGGTTCCAGGTTGTGTGTGGTTTTCTACGTTTATGGTGCCGTTAACGGTCAGCGGCATCCCCGGGTGGGCGTCGCCGGCTATGGAGATGATGACTGACGTACGGTAGAAAAGCAGATGTAGGTATGTTTGGGCCGCGGATCCCGCGAACACGTCTCTGTCTTCGCCTACGGGTACGAAGACAGCTTTTAGCGGAACAACGTCCTTGTAGATGTAGGGTACGATGACGGTGAGCTCGTAAGAGCCATCTGGTCCTGTGACCGTCTTACCGATGAGCTGGTTGTCCACGTACACTTTTATCTCGCGGTTGGGTAGTGACTGGCCGAGTTCGTCTGAGAGAGTGCCGTTCAGGCTTATGGCTGAGCCTACGAACGCTTCGGTTGTGTTGCACGCGAGGGTTAGGTATGTGGGGGTTAAACTTCTTTGCTCTTTAGCCTCGCTCCTCAGCTCCTCCATGAGGGTCCTGTACCTGTCGAGCAGCTCTTCGAGTCTTTCCATGAGTTCGGCCAACCTTTCCCTAGCCTTCGCGTCCGCCGTTGAACGTATCCCAAGCCTCCCGCATAATGTCTCCACGGCTTCCTCTATCTCGTTGAGGGTTAGCGTGGCCTTACCTATCAGGATGCTGGCCTTTTCAAGCTTGGCGTGGGCCTCGTCGGGCATCCTCTGGTCTAGGAGGGTCTCAGCTTCCGAGAGTAGGCCCTCCGTCTCGTTCAACGTGTCTATGAGGTCGGATGTGAGGTTCGCTATCCTCCAGACTATGTATTCAACGTCTTTGGTTAGGTATGCCCCCTTAAGCTTCGCCAGCGTATCCTCAGCACCTTCGTAGTCCTCCAAGTACGTGCGTTCGAACACTCCAGAAAAGAAGGACAAGATGCCGAACGATTCCACAGACTCGGGGGCCGTCTCAGGGTCTTCGTGCGGCTTGAAGGATACGATGGTCGAGCAACTTGACGCTAGGAGGATCGCTATCAGCGTTACTACGATGATGGCTGATAGTAAGTCCCTCTTCAGATCAACTTCACCCCGTAGAGTATTTCGACCACCTTCGATGCGACTATGACGACGAACACGGCGAATAACACGGCTCCTATGGCGTTGAGCATTCTACTCGTCTTGGGGTCTAAGGGGGAGTGGAGGGCTGTGAGTATGAGGTACTCGAGTGCGAACATCGAGACGTAAAGGTCAAGCCTGGACTCTCCGTACACGGCTAAGATGGTGGCAGTTAGCGGGAGGATGAGAGACAGCAGGGTTACATACCTCTCATGTAGCCTCACGATATCACACCCTAATCGTATAAAGCCTTAAAAATCTAATAACTTCGGATTCTAATACGTTTCCCTTCCTCGTTAACTTCAACATTAAGCAACTCGAAGCCCTGAGTGGGGTCTGGTTTAAGTTAACCTAGTAAGTGTTATAGAGAAAAACAACTAGTATGTTTCTCTTGTTAGCTTCGACTTGAGTAGCTTGAGGCCCCGTCTAGACGCTAGTGCTTTGAAGGCGTTTCTGATGGTGGATCTAGTCAGTCGATCCGAGAAGGCCTTAGAGGACCAGAGTTTCATCCACGTTGGTAGTGGTATCCTGTACGGTAGCTCCACGAGGCCTTCTTCTACGGCCTTGTTAAGCTTCTCGATGTAGTCTAGGAGGGGTTTGCACCTTAGCTCCGTAGCTAGCTTCGCGGTCCTCTCATCGTTCCATGCCTTTACGGTGACGTAGTCGTTCAGCGTGTAGAGCATCTCCTTGTAGGTGGCGTGTGCTGCCGCTACGAGGGCCTCCGCATAGCTGGGTAGAGAGGGGATGGAGATTCCGTGGAAGCTTACAGTCACGGCGTACTCTAGTAGCTTTGATCCGTCGAGGTACACCATCCCACCCATGCTGGGGTGGACGTAGAGGTCGATGATGGCGCTCCCTCTGGTCAGGGTGACGGTGAACGGCTCTCGGACCGCGGTGCGGTAGCCTAACTCGGATAGCCTGCGGATGGCTGAGGCGATGTCGCCTTTATCTATGAGGATGTCGATGTCCGCGGGGACGTAGATGACAGGCTTTACCAGCTTGTAGAACGAGTAGTGCAGGCCTTCGAGAACGTGGGAGGCTTTCTCAATGCTCTCTAGAAGCTTCCTAAACGCCTTCTCCCGCCGGGCTACAACATCACCTTCGACGCCCAGAACCCGTAGGACGTGTAACAGAACCTTGTTCCTAGTGGCGTTTTCGAGGAGTTCATCTATGTCGGCATCAACGATCCTCTTACCAGAAACTACTTCGATCAACACCCTCGTTATCGACGTAGGCAAGGCAGGACCCTTCTTTCACTGCTGTCGTAGCGCGCGCTTAAATTTAGTGTTGACAACCAGAAAGAGTGAACACAAAGCGTGAGAAAATTGTTGCGAAATTAATTTAGTGGTGTGCGGAGGCGCGAACTCCACGGTGATGGCGTAAACGTTTATATGTATCGTCTACAAACAAATGTAGACGGTGGTCGGTAGTGGAGGTCATCTCTGCGCGCGTTCCCCGTGACATCGTGGAGGCCTTGAGGGAGATAGAGAGGGAGGAGAAGAGTGACCGGGCCACTGTGATCAGGAAGCTGTTGGCGAGGGCGATCGAGCAGTGGAAGGTTGAGAGGGCGCTGAGGCTCTACCGTGAGGGTAAGGTCACGCTGTGGCGCGCCGCGAGGCTTGCTGGCGTGACGCTCAGGGAGATGATGGAGCTGGCGGCGAGGGAGGGTGTAGAGTTCCGGTACTCCGAGAGGGACCTTGGTGAGGATATCGAGGCCGCCTTAGAGGGGTAGGGGCCGACTTGCCAGTCTCCGACGCGACGCCGCTCATTTTCATGGCCAGGCTGGGCAAGCTCCACCTCCTGAGGGAAGTTTTCGGCCGGGTGCAGGTTCCGCCCGAGGTGAAAGCGGAGACGGTCGACCGCGGGAAGGCGGGGGGACATCCGGACGCCTACGTGATAGAGGGGGCGCTGAGCGAGGGGTGGGTCGCCGTGGACGCCCTAACCGCGGAGAATGCGAGGAGGGCGGAGGCGCTGGCGCAAGCCGCGGGGATAGACGCCGGTGAGGCCCAGGTCATGATGCTAGCTAAGCAAAAGGGCGAGGAAATCGTCCTCATCGACCAAGCTGGCGCTAGGGAGGTCGCGCGGCAACTCGGGCTAGCGCCGAGGGGGACGATTTTCGTGATCATAGCGGCTGTGAAAAGGGGATTGATTACGAAGGCAGAAGGCAAGCGAATGCTGGCGGAGCTGATTGAAGCGGGCTTTTACATGAGCGCCAAGATTTACCGCGACGCCCTCGAAGCGATCGAAGAATTGTGAGGAATGCTGATAGCTTCTCTACATATTCGCGGGAGCCCTCGCCACTCTTAAATAGCATCTTATTAAGTAGCAAATTCAAGTCATCTACCCGCTCGCGCTCTCTTTAAGGTCTTTTAAAGCCTTATCGGGCAGGACGATGGTTATCGAAACTAACCTTCCTCCTTGGTAATCACTTGCCTAAACCTCAGGTCGCACAATTCTATGGATGAGGTTTAGTAGGTGGTCTAATGTCTCTTTGACGCTTCTCTTTGTCGTGTCGATTCTGTATGCTCTAACGAGTTTTGCGACTTTATCGTAGAGTTTAAGCTGTCTGCTCAAGAGTTCATGGTTGACTTCTTCACCTCTCCTTTTTGCCAGTTCGGCTTCGGAAGCTGTCACGTAAAACTTCATACTTGTCTTGGCTGACAGGGCGAGCATGAACTTTGCCTCTAAACTCCTTAGATAGCGTGTATCCCTTGTTGTGAGTGAAACCCATACTAGGAAGTCTGGTAGATACCTTTCAGCTATGACTACGTGGCCCAGAAAGCAGGGTAACGTGAACCTGTATAGTAGGATGGGTAGCGCTGATACGAACTCTATTAGTTGCCACATCCTTTTTGCGTTGTTTGGGATCGATATTCCGTAGTAGGGGTTGTCTGGTCCTCTGAAGAGGGTGAACCTGGATAGAAACCTAGCCAGCATGGAAGCTATTGTGTGGGTGCCTCTCATCCACGAGACGGTCACTCTCGCCCCCCTACGCTTAAACTCCTTTGCCAAGGCTCTAGCCAGCGTAGTTTTGCCTGAACCGTCGGGACCGAAGAGGCATATCAAAGGCATTTTTACTACCTCAAAATTCTTAGTCGATTAACCGGTCTATTATCGGGCGTAGATGCTGATAGATTTCGTTGACTGTTTCTCTTGGGGCTACGGCGTAGGTTAGCTCCCGTAGGTCGGCTCTGCTTAAGATCCCCATTTTTAGGTAACTGATGTATGAGAGGAGGAGTAGTGGTGTGCCTATCAGCCAGTTTACGCTCAACAGGTGGAGGATGAGGGCTAGGCATAGTGGGGGCGATGTGACTAGTAGGGCTTCTCTGAAGCCGGGGTTGAATCTTATCTTCCTGCAGACGAGAACTACCGCGGCTAGCCCTATGTAGGCTCCTAGGGCGTAGCTTAGGGCGACTCCGATGCCGCCCATGAGGTATGAGAGGGGGACGTACGTTGCTATTCTTGACAGGTTGCCGATTAAGCCTAGGGTTAGGATCGTCGTGTACATGCCGTAGGCGTATATTAGGCTGGTGACTCCAGTACCTATCAGGGTGGCTGGGATGGTTAGGGCGAGTATCATGAGCATGGGGGATGCGCCCACGTATTCCTTCCCGAGCAGGCCTAGGGGTACTTCAGGGTAGGCGGCTAAGATGAAGGCTATGGGTGTGACGAGTGCTAAGCTGATTTTGATGGCCCTCCAGCAGGCCCTCTTCCTGCCGTCTTCCATCCCGGACAGCACGGGCATCATCAGGCCGAGGATGCTGCCGCCGATCCCCGTGACCGCGCCCATCACGGCGAAGGATACGTAGTAGAGTCCTGTTTCCGCAGCTCCCTTAACGCCGAAGAGTGTTAGTACACCGAGCTGTTGGCCCAAAACGGCTATCATGCCGGGTAGCCAACTGGCGACACCGGCCTTTAAAACGTCTCTCAGAGCCCCGAAGTCAAGGTGGAGTCTGAACTTTGCGAGTCTTAGGGAAGGCGGGAGCTTGACTACGAAGGCCACAGGCGTTGGAGCCATGTAGCCCACCACCGCGCCGACCCAGCCCCAACCCATTAGGACGAGGCCGATCCCTAGGGGTAGCCTAACGGCGTTCCCGACGACTGCCCCGATGAAGATTGGCTTGGTCTCCAGGTGTGAGGCCAACAGGCTGTCGAAGACAGCTACCGAACTCAGCAGGACTATGATGCCTCCGTAGAGTAGTACATCGTTGCTTAAGCTCCCGAAGGATGCGCCGAACAGACCTAGAACGATCATAGCCAGGCCGACTGGAGTGAATGTGGCGATTCTGAACAGGGTGGTGGTCCAGAAGTAGTTGGTAGCCCCCTCCACATCCCCCCTGCCCCTACACTCACCCACAAACCTTTGAACACCCATCTCCTCGCCCAGGGATAGAAAGCTTGTCACTATGCCGGCAAATGCGATGGTAGCGCTTGTTAGGCCCACGATTTCGGCTCCGCCTATGGCTGATATGGCCATCCAGTAGATGAAGCCTGACAGGTTGTTGACTAGGCTTCTAAGATAAAGCCACAAGCCTCCT
>Ga0190363_1001603_pt1 | contig 13306 bp, 12 predicted proteins | sample 48721867_MG_FD_161272 | JGI IMG/M metagenome (GOLD analysis project Ga0190363, IMG submission 161272) | Hydrothermal vent microbial mat bacterial communities from Southern Trench, Guaymas Basin, Mexico - 4872-18-6-7_MG | ecosystem: Environmental > Aquatic > Marine > Hydrothermal vents >...
TACCTGCTGGAAAAATAAGAATAATACAACCATACATTGGAGGAGGATTTGGAGGAAAAGATGATACAGGTCCATTAGTAGCAGCTCAAGCAGCATTAGTAGCTTATAAAACTGGTAGACCAGCACTCCTAATATACTCTAGAGAAGAATCGTTTAGGGCTAGGTGTAAAAGAGAAGCCGCCATAATACGATATAAGTCTGGTGCAGATGAAAATGGAAAATTAACAGCTATAGACGTAAACATCATAATGGACACTGGAGCCTATGCAAATAGAGGACCCTTCATCCTATGGAGAGCAACAATGCATGCATCAGGACCCTATGAAGTCCCAAATGCAAAAATAGACGGATACTGTGTCTATACAAACAAGGTTTATCAAGGTTCGTTTAGAGGTTTCGGCAATCCAGACATCCAATTTGCAGCCGAAGCACAAATGGATGAACTAGCCAATAAATTAGGCATAGACCCAATAGAATTTAGATTAAAAAACATTTTAAAACCAGGATCCTTAACCATAACAAGCCAACGCTTAAACCACTCTGTAGGAATAGGGGAAGCATTACAATTAGTTGCTGAAAAATCAAACTGGAAGGAAAAACGAAGAATCTATAGTAAAGACAGTGGAAGAATCCGCAGAGGAATAGGTGTAGCCTGCGCATGGCATGGAATAAGCACAAGTAGAGGAGTACCAGACTGGTCCAATGCCATAATAAAAATTGATAGAGATGGAAGCATAGAAGTCTTCACAGGAATAACAGAAATAGGACAAGGATCACCGACAACATCTCATGTACAAATAGTATCGGAAATACTAGGTGTACCAATAGACTTCATTACAATACACTTCGGAACAACAGATGCACCAGATACTGGAGCAACCCATGCATCAAGAGGAACAAGCATAGGTGCAATAGGCATACTCGTTGCTGCAGCAAAAATACGTGAAAGACTAAACAACTTTGCCGCAAAAATATTCAACTGCAAACCAGAAGAAATAGTGTTTAAAGAAGGAAAAATCTATGTTAAGGGCAATGAAGAAAAAAGCATTACATGGAAAGAACTAATAGAAAAAGCTTGGAATAAGGGTATTGAATTATCAGCAACAGGATACTTCTTCCTCCCAAAAGGAAGCTTCGATCATGAAAGAGGGCAAGGATACGCTTATCCCGCCTTCAGCTACATAGTCAACATCGCAGAAATAGAAGTCGACACATACACAGGCAAAGTCAAAGTTGTAAGAATGTGGCCATCACTCGCAGCAGGAAGAATAATTAATCCTCTTGCCGTTGAAGGACAAATAGAGGGAGGAATAATTCAAGGATTAGGTCTCGCCTTAATGGAAAAAGTAGAATTTAACGATAAGGGAGAAATAATCAATCCAAACTTAACCGACTATGTTATACCAACAATACTTGACATCCCAATAATCGAGAAACCAGTATATGTACAAGACTTATTCAAATATGGACCCTTTGGAGCCAAAGGCGTGGGAGAAATGGCATTAATACCAACACCAGCTGCCATAGCCAATGCAGTATCACACGCACTAAAAATCAGAATAAGAGAACTTCCATTAAACTCAGAGAAGGTATACTTTCTAATCAAAGAGAGGAGATAAGCATGCCCAATGTAAGATTAGTACTATTATTTGGGCCCTTAAGAGGCTTAGTAGGTAAAGAAGAAATCACTGTAGAAGCAAAGAACTTAAAAGAAGTATTAATAAAACTCATCAAATCATATGGTGAAAATATAACGAAAATATTCTTTAATGAAAAAGGTAAAGGCCATTCCTTCAACTTCCTAATTATCAATGGAGTAAACTATAGTGTAGATGAAGTACTAAGACTAGAATTTCCAAAAGACGTAACAATTTACGTATGGCCAGCATTAGATGGAGGGTGAAATAATGGCATCATTCTATATTATACCTAAACTTAACTACTATAAGCCTAGAACATTGAAAGAAGCATTAGCACTAATTAATAGTCTCCAAAACTTTAAACTTATAGCAGGCGGAACAGACCTAGTTGTAGATTTAAAAACAGGCAGAATAAAAGTAGAGAGCATAATTGACATCTCATCACTCAATGAGCTACAATATATCAAGATTAATGAAAAAGAAATAAAGATTGGTGCAGCAACAATCTTACAAGAAATTTGCGAAAATAAAGCATTACGTGAAGAAATCCCAGCTTTAACTGAAGCGATAGAAAGCATGGGATCATGGCATGTTAGAAATATTGCTACCATAGGAGGAAACTTATGCAATGCTTCACCAGCAGCAGACACAGCCCCTCCACTACTCATATTAAATGCAAAACTAAAACTGGAAAGTATCCAAGGAAAAAGAATAGTTCCAATAGAGAAATTCTTCCATGGACCAAGACAAACTGAACTAAAGAAAAATGAAATCTTAACAGAGATAGTAATACCAAAGCCCCCGAAAAATACAGGGATGAACTTCTTAAAACTAGGAAGAAGAAACGCCTTCACACTATCAGTAGTTGGTGTTGCAACGTTAGTTTCAGTTAAAAATAGAGTTTTCAAAGACGTGAGAATAGCTCTAAACGCCATTGCGCCAACACCAATTAGAGCATATAAAACTGAAAGTGCATTAAAGAAGCAGAAAGTTGACTTAAAAATCATAGAAGAGAAAGTCAAAATTGTTACAGAGGAAATTAAGCCAATATCGGATGTAAGGGCATCAGCAAAATATCGTAAAGAAATGGCAATAGTCTTGACAAGGGATTCAATAATTCAATCACTGAGAAGGATTGGTTTAATATTGGAGGAGAAAGCATGAAGATTAAATTCACTCTAAATGGAGAAAAAGTTGAAGTTGATACTTCACCAAACACCACACTCCTAGATATGTTAAGAAGACAACTTGGAATTAAAAGTGTGAAAAGAGGATGTGAAAGAGGAGAATGTGGAGCATGTACAGTTTTAATGGATGGAAAGCCAGTATATTCATGCTTGATATTAGCTCCAAAAGTTGATGGAAGAGAGATAATAACTATTGAATATTTATCGAAAAATGGTGAATTACATGAAATACAAAAAGCATTTATCGAAGCAGGTGCGGTTCAATGCGGTTTTTGTACATCTGCATTCATACTAACAGCATATTCACTATTAAACCAAAATCCAAAACCCTCAAGAAAAGAAATAGTGAAAGCACTGGAAGGCATTTTATGCAGGTGTACTGGGTATGTAAAAATCATTGATGCAATAGACAGAGTAATAGAGCAAAAATACAAAGTTAAACAATAACATCACAATATATTTCCAAAACATTATTAGACACAACTTTTGAAATAATCAATTGGTTGTGAAAATATGGAAATCAAATTTAGAAAAACAGAAGAAGTTGTTGAAAGCCAAAAGAAACTAATGTTCCCCTGTATGCCAAAATATAGGCAACCAGTAATCTTTATTGAAGGAAAGGGAGCATTAGTAAAGGATCTTGAAGGCAAAGAGTATATTGATTTGTTTGCTGGATATGCAGCAGTAAATATAGGTCATTGTCACCCTAAGGTTGTAAAGGCAATAGTTGAATGGGCGCAGAAAATTCATCATTCATCTTATGATTATTACAACATTCCTTCAGCAATACTTGCTGAAAAACTAGTAAAAATACTTCCAATGCAAGGTGATAAGAAGGTATTCTTCTGTGTAAGCGGAGCTGAGGCAATTGAAGGGTCAGTTAAATTGATGAGAAAGTACATGCTGAAAATGAGAGGTAGAACAGGACTTGATGTCATAACATTAAGATATAGTTTCCATGGTAGAACCCATATGACAACAACTCTCACAGGTCAAAGCAAATACAAATTAGGGATGGCAACTGTAACTGCTATTCCAGGTGTAAAAATTATCCCTGCCCCTTACTGCTATAGATGTCCATTCAAAATGACCTACCCTGAATGCGATGTATACTGTGCATTGTATCTGGAAGATGTCATAAAATTTGAAACTTCACGAGATATCGGAGCATTCCTAGCAGAACCAGTATTAGGTGAAGGAGGAATCATCGTACCACCTAAGGAATACTTCAAAAAAGCAATCGAGATAATTAGGAACTATGATGGATTATTTATTGTAGATGAGGTTCAATCAGGATTTGCCAGGACAGGTAAAATTTTTGCAGTAGAAAAATACAACGTTGAACCAGACATTATTGCAATGGCTAAAGGACTAACTAGCGGCTTACCTCTAGGTGCTATTGGAGCTAAAGCAGAAATAGCAGATGCCTTCGAACCAGGAAACCATTCATCAACATGGGGTCCAAATGCAGTTTCATGCGCAGCAGCTTCAGCAGTAATAGATGTAATCTTAGAAGAAAACATCTGCGAAAAAGTTGAAAAACTTGGAAAATACTTCATAGATGGATTAAATGAACTTGCCAAAAAATACGCATTAATAGGAGAAGTCAGAGGTCTAGGGTTAATGATAGGAGTAGAATTAGTTAAAGATAGAAATAAAAAGACTCCAGCAGTAAAAGAAGCCCTGAAAATCAGAGAAAAAATGAGAGAAAAAGGATTCCTAATAGGAGCAGGGGGAGCTTATGGCTGCACACTCAGAATAGAACCACCACTCTTAATAACTCAGGAGCAAATTGATAAAGCATTAGAAGCCTTTGATGACGTTTTCAAAGAATATTCATAATAAAATATTAAACATCAATAACTAAACCATCATTCACAACTTTAATCCCTGCCTCTTCAACATTTTTTCTCTCATCACTACTACCTCTTAAAACAGGATTAGTATGATTAAAGTGAATATAATACTTCATATTAATGTTCAATTCACTTAATATAGATAAACTTTCAGCAATGGGAATATGGCCTAACTCTTTAGACGTTCTTTTAATTTTACTCACCCGCCACAACTCATCATCCCAATAAAATGTTCCCTCAAAAAACAGTATGTCAACATCGCTAAGTTTCTTTACAATTCTTTCATCTAACACTTTTATATCAGGAATGTAAGCTATGGAGAAATCGTTATGGAAAATTTTAAATCCATAAGTATCAGTGATATCCTCTCTATGCTGAACTTTAAATGCCTCTAAAACAAATTCAGTTTTCTGATCTCTATAATTAACTATCTCTAAGGGAAAACTATCTTTAAACTCAATTAACCTTATAAAATTACCATCAACAAGTGATTTGAAAATAGGAGAAGTTTGAATAATTGATGAAACATAAGATGAACAATAAACTGGCACTTTAAAAGGAGCACCAGCCGAAAATTCTAAAAGACCCATAATATGACCCCAATGCGCATGAGTAATAAGAACAGCATCAATAGGAGAAATTCTATTGGAAATAATTTTGCCAATTCTTTTGTATGATAATTTCATCATGCTAACTTGGTGTTTTAAATCAGGAGAAGCATCTAGCACTATGATATTGCCCAGATCATCTTCTAAAGCTAAAGATGACCTTAATCTATAATTTAACTTACCACTTCTAGACAACCTACAATTTATACAATTACAATCCCATTGAGGAAAACCACCATCCTGAGCGGAACCTAAAACTATAACTCTCATGAAAAAATGTATAATGACATTAAAAATTTAAGCTTTAAACAACCTTACGTATATGGCCAGAAAATTGATAAAGCTGCTTGAGCAAGCGCCCAGAAAAATGTCACCCATGACTCCTTCACAGGAAATCCCGGATGCCTAGGTAATGCGGCTTCATTACTAATATCTCGATTCGAAAGCTCATTTAGAATTGCCACATAAATGTTTCTAAATTTCTCATTTCTCGTAACCCTGTACGCCAATGCCATTGCTGTAGCAACATTTGCATTCCAAGCATTCTCATCCACATGCCTACTAATGAAACCCTCGGGAATTATAGGTAAAAAATTATCTAAAAGAAGCCTTCTAGACAACTCCGAGTCACCATATGAAGCAATCAAAGCAATTGCCTTGTTCGCATTCGTAGAAAAGAAATCGTGATTTCCAGGTCCAATATGCTTGGGTTCATCCTCAAATCGGGTAAACTTAACCTCAGAATCTACTAGAAACTTATTCACAAAGCGCTTAGCAATACCTAGAAAACGTGGATTAGCCACATGCTTACCGTACCATGCCAATATTGCAGCAGCCCACCAAGGATCTGAATACTCTCTACCATCCGCATTATCTCTATTTTCAATATGATCTGCTACAATAGAAGCACAATGATCCATCAACTTTCGATACTTAGTAATTTTAAAGGCCTTTTCATACAATGAACCCGCAAACATAACATGTGTACAATCATAAATCGCATTCTTATCAATAAACCTATCCCAATTTGAAACAACATAAAGCCAAGCCAACCCAATATTATTTAAAAAACGTTTATCATCACTAATCATAGTATAGAAAGTCCAAACCCATGAAGCCTCCAAAGTGTCATGGAAATCCTCAAGAATAGGCTTCCCCTTAGAGAACTCCCAAGGAGAGACAACACCCTTAAGCAAACCCTCAACAACAAATGGTTCAGAAACCTGACACTTTACTAGAAATTCGGAAGCCTTACTAAACCACTTCAGCATAACATCATACTCATTAAATTTTAAAGCAATAGCACCAGATTCGTCATTCCAGCTCATTGCTAGACCACTCCTCATGACAATATTACCATAAATAGTCAAAGTCTAGTATAATATATTAGACACTAAAATAATAACTAGTTTTCTATGGACATTTATAAACTCAGCTTAGAAGGAAATCAGCTACCAGACAATGGAAGTAAGAAGACATTTTTAAAAGTAACTAAACTAACGTAGAATATGGTAGCCGGGGGGAGATTCGAACTCCCGTCGGCAGGGCCAGAGCCTGCCATGCTTGGCCGCTACACCACCCGGCTCCATAAAATGAGTTATATAGAATTGAATTAAAGCTTTATGTTAAGATAAAATAAATTAAAGGGGGAATTTAAGTGTTCCATGTAATTAATTCATGCTCTGCAAGCGTTGTTAATATTGCATGGACTATTGACTCCATCCTTTCAACAGGGATTTTTGTTTCTTCACTGAGTTGACTTGCCATCTTCTTAACTGTAGTTTCTCCATCGCATCTCGACCAGATTGCATATATTGCTGGTGGCAATTGATATGTTGACTCAGATTCATGAAGATGCACTAAAATTCCTTGAGGCGTTAAACCTAATTCCTCACCTATCTTCAAGGGTTTTCTTTCCAATTCTTCTTCAGATGGTTTAGGAAGCGTAGGGGATGCTTTCTCAGGTTCAGACAAACTAATCTCCTCCAACTAACTAACAGTTCTTCTTTTACGTGACTTAGTACCTGAAACTTCAGATGTACCAGTTAATTGTTCGATTTTACCATATCTACCAATATTTAATCTGGGTTCTCCTCTGAATGACGTGACATAGCCATTTCTTATTCGTACAGTATCACCTTGCTTAACTAAATTAATGTCATCACCCCATAAAGTGAGTATTATTGATCCAGTGTCATCAGATACTTCAAATTCAGCTAAAGTGACTCTCCTCCCATCTCTGGTTATAACAGTTCTCGGCTGAAAAGCTTTCATTACTGTTACTTCGACATTCACTCTACTCATACCAGGCCTTAAATCTCTAACATTTACCACAGACATGCACACCTTATATTTGTTGAAAGCTACAAAGATAGCTTTGTAGCTTTCAGTAGCTGGACTATCAGTATACTATTATTTAAGTGTTTTGCAACTTTCAACATCATTACACTACATCTTAGTTATATCGAAAATAAAACAAGAAGTATGATACAGTACTTAACTTGAGGCTAAAGCATAGAGAAACAAAGTTCACCTGTAATTTTACCATAACAAAATTAGATAAAAATACCGAAAAGTTTATATACTAGGTTATAAGGAAGTCGTTATTTGCCGAATGACGTGTCATATAACGGGATTATAACATGTCCGATTATAATTCCTGACGGCTTCTCATACTCACGTATATGGGGGTGATTAAACGTGATTGCGAACTCAAGTGAAGCTCATGAAAAGAAAGAAGTTAAGTTAATTCCTTCAACTATTGATAAATGTCCTGAATGTGGTAGTACACGTCTTATTAAAAATTTTGAACGTGGAGAAATTGTTTGTGCTGATTGCGGTTTAGTTATTACTGAAAAACTTATTGATATGGGTCCGGAATGGAGAGCATTTACACCAGAAGAGAAACAAAAAAGAAGTAGAGTTGGATCACCCATTACATTAACAGTACATGACAAGGGACTATCCACCGTGATAGACTGGAGAGATAAAGATGCATTTGGAAAGAAGTTAGAGCCAAAGAGAAGAATTGAAGTTATTAGATGGAGAAAATGGCAGATTAGAACTAGAGTTCACAGCTCATTAGATAGAAACCTAGCCCAAGCAATGAGCGAACTCGACAGAATAAGCTCACAACTAGGCTTACCTAAGGGAATTAAAGAGGAAGCAGCAGTAATTTATAGAAGAGCAGTAGAAAAAGGCTTAGTAAGAGGAAGAAGCATTGAAGCAGTAATGGCTGCATCCATATATGCTGCATGCAGAATTAGAGGAATACCAAGGACACTAGATGAAATAGCAAAATTCACCAGAGCTGGAAGAAAAGATGTTGCCAGATGCTATAGGCTATTATTAAGAGAAGTTAATGTGAAGGTTCCTCTCTCAGATCCAGAGGCATTCATACCCAGAATTGCAAGCGATTTAGATTTAAGTGGAACCGTGCAGAGAAGAGCAGCTGACATTGTAAGAATGGCTAAGGCAATGGGCATAACTGCAGGTAAAGACCCGGCTGGTCTAGCAGCTGCAGCAATATATATTGCATCACTACTTGAAAATGAAAGAAGAACACAAAAAGAAATTGCACATGCAGCTAGAGTAACTGAGGTCACTGTACGTAACAGATATAAAGAGCTGGTAAAGAAGCTTAAGATTGAGCTGCCGCCTCAGTAGCACTCTTCATCTTCATCTTAGCTAATTTAGCAGTAATTTTTAGATCTTTAACTGACATCTTCTTGACATCTAAATAACCTGAATTCACTGCATCATTAAACAATTTTTCACCAACATCAGTTCTAATTATAACGGTAGTCCACCCTGGAGGAGAGTCAACGCCGCCAACAGAAATGTCAGCGAATCTTGCAGAAAAGTCGTCACATAACTTACAGCCTTTTCTACCATATGCTTTAACCTCCTTCACTGGCACACTAAGAAGAATGTCGCTATTCGATTTAACTATAAACTTCCCTTTTGCAATTTCAAACTTTGTAACTTTAGATAAATCAATACCTTTCCCAAGCAAATACTCATTAATTAACCCTTGGTAGAAGAAACTTTCTGAACAGAATAAGCCGATAGCAAATTTCACCTTCGAACCATATTTAGTATATCCATAGTTGGAAAACTGCATTTTCCTTATAGCTCTAATTTGACAACCAACCCCTACAACAGCTATATTTTCAGCGTAATATTCTTCAACAGCTGAAGCTAAGGCTGTTAAGGTTGGACTAGAAACATACTTGGAAGAAGCTGCCTTCAATAAATCACTCTTATTAAATGCAACCATAGGCTTAGGCTTCCATTTATCCTTCTCTTCCACTCCGGTCACAACAGCACAATCCACAAGTTTATTGTCCAAAGCATATTTTAGGAGAGCAGTTGTAGCACCACCATCCTGTGCAACTATCATAATGTCTTCATCAGTTGCTCTTGCTGCGTAAACAGCTTTAACATGACCTAAAGGATCAGTAGCTTCGCCGCCAAATAGTTTTTGCTCAACAATACTCCAATCAAAAGGGGTTTTAGGGCATTGATTATAGCAGTAGCCGCATGCAACGCATCTTCCCACTAATGCGGGATACTCATTCTTTATGCTAATAGCTACAACTGGACATGACGCAATACATGCACCACAAAACGTACAAATTTCACGTCGAATTACCTCTACAAATAGATGACCCCAGATCTTAACCCTCGCAGACAATTGCGATCACCATGCAAATTCAGTTCAATATTAAATCCTAATAAGACTTACTCTAAAACAATTAGGAAAACTAATAAGACACTAATACGCAATGTAATAGAACTAATAAAAATGAAAATGGAGGAGCTAAATGATAGAAGACTTTGAAACAAGAGCTGCAAGATATGTTATGGAATGGGGGGAATGGATAGAGAAGCTAAGACTATTAGCTGAACTAGAAATTGACATAAAAAATCTAGACATCTATATCAAAAAATTATTAGATCTCCAAAACCCCGACGGAGGATTCCCTAAAAAATGGATAAAGGGAAACAATTCAAGCATAATAGAAACTGCAACAGCATTAGAGTTACTATCAAAATTAAAAATTAAAAATGAAAACACTCAAAAAGCAATAGAATATCTACTAAGGAAACAATTAATCAATGGAAGCTGGAGAGAAGAAGAGTACATTAAAGGAAAAACACCTAGAACAAATCTCCTAACAGCCAAAGTAACTAGAGCATTATTAGCATATAACATTAAGGGAGAAAAAATTAGAAAGGCAATTGAATTTCTGGTTAGAGGACAACGTGATGATGGATTTTGGCTGACATCACTAAATGAAACAGCAGAAATAGACCTTGAAGCAACAAATGAAGCAGCATTAACACTACTCGAATTAGAGGACGAATACTTAAATAAAATAGCTAAGCTAGGAATAGATGCCATATGGAAATGGTTCATGGAAAAAATAACAGAAGAATGGAGTGAACCACCTAAAGAAGCATTAATCATAACTGAGGCATTGATAAGAGCAGGCTTCGGCGAAGCAGAAGCAGTCAGAAGAGTACTTCAAAGCTATGTGAAAACAGAAAGATGGAGATTTGGAGACAAAAGAAGCATAAGCACAAAAGAAGCCATAAAAGTACTAGAAGAATTATTATTAGCCAATGCCATTGATAAAGAGAAGATTAGAAGAGAAATAGAAAGACTGATATTTATTAAGAGCAAGCTAAAAGAATTGATAGAAAACTATGAAAACGACGTTAGAAACTACTTCCTAATTAGATTTGAAGAAATAGGGATTAAACCTAAAGATCCCCAAGAGAAGATACTCTTAGGATGCTTCCTCTACTCAATGATGGATCAATTCTTCTGGACATCAGAAGACTTTGACCCACAAGTAGAATACAGAGGAATCGTAGGGTTAATAGGAGGAGTACATGAAATAAGCAAATATAAAGAATTTGAAAATGTTAGAGAAGCATTCTTCAGAAGTAGAGCGCTAAGAGGCATTGCTAGAAGAAGAAAAATTGAAGTTGCAAGGGGAATATCATTATTCGCCGAATTTCTCCTAAAGTATGGTCCATTTAAAAGCTTCAATGACTTCGCCATAAAACTCAGAGCATACATATTATTTGAAGTAGCCCCAAAAATCTCAGGATGGGATACATCATATAATCTAGGAAAACTATTAAGACTATTCGCTAAAGCAGAAAATAGCACTGACAAATTAATGGAATCAGTTATTTTATCCTTAGAATGTTTACCCGCAGTGGGAACAAAAATAGCCACACTATTCCCATACCATGCCTTCTGGATCTTTGAAATATGGCCCGAAGTGAAGAAATATGTTAAATGCCCAATAGACTGGAATATTGTTAAACCATATGGAATGCTTGAATTAAGCTGCATGACTTTAAAGGAGCTTAGAAGAGACCCTAAAAGAGCATCAAGTGCCATTTACAAGTTAGCTGAAGAACTATTCCCAAATGATCCCGCAAAGATTTCATTTCTATGGATAGTTGGACATGAATGGTGCACTAAACCATATAGATGCTATGGATTAGCAGGTAAAAAATGTTGGATATTTGAAATCTGTACGAGAGGAAGGGGATATGAGAGAAAGAAAAATTTGGAATGAATATTTAACAAAATTTACTGCAAGACTAGAAGGAGGATACTTAGAGAACCTTAAAGAAGTTATTAGAAGGAAAGAGAGAATAGTCATTAAACATCATACTATGCGGTTAAAAAAAGCAGGAATTATTAAAATTAGTAAAAAGACACTAATAGATACTTTCACTTATAGCATCTTCGACTTATACTACTGGAAACTCCATAAGAAAGGAACAACACCAGCAGAGGAACTAAAGAGATTCAAGAAAACAATAAACACACTAGACAAATATTTAGATGAAGACCTCATATACTACACACTTAAAGATGAATGCAAACATATAGGCAAACTAACTAGAAAAAACATTGAAAAGATCATCTCAACCTTAAGGTATATGGCTGAGTCAATAGAAAGAGTCCATAAGCGTAGCTTAATTGAATTCTCTAAAATTCTTAGAAACCATGTAATGTTCAATGTATCCAAAGAATTACCAGAATCAATATTCTCACGGAAAGCAAGATACTTCGGACTATTAACATCCAATATAGTTGATGATAAATCATCAGCACTTGAAGCCATTAGACTATCAATAGCATGTCTACCAGAAGGACATCCATACACTGCAGATCTATTCCTATATCTAACGAGTAAGATACTTAGAATATGGAATGGAACAATTAAGAGCCAATTACATGCCCCCATAGACTCAGGAATATCTGAAGTGATTTTAAGCCTAGGCCTAACAGACAAAAAACTGAAGAACTTAATATACTTATCATTACACTACGAAGTATTTCAAACAATTTCACAAACATTATTTCCAGAAGACCCATCAAAAATGATTGTATTAAGAGCAGTAGCAGAACGTTGGTGTTATGATAGGGACTGGAAGCTATGCAAGAATTGCTGGCTAAATGAAAATTGCCCTAAAGAATACTAGCAAATTATTCTCCAAACTTCTTACTCCTCAAAGAGTAATTTAATAGCAGAGGCATTAGATCAACGCCTTTAATTCGCCCAATACCACCTTTCAAAACACTTCTTTCATTAAATTCTTTAACATCATCAGGAACAATTGTAGGTGCTGAAATCAATATCGGCGTTGGATCACCAACATGATCACGATAGCTGAGTGGAGTTACATGATCTGCAGTCACTGAAATGCATAAAGAATCCAAGTCAATATGATTAAGAATGATGCCAACCATTTCATCAATACGTTCAATCATCCTTACCTTTTCCTTCACTAAGCCATCATGACTCGCTACATCAGTCCCCTTAACATTAATTACAATGAAATCAACTTCATTGATAACGCTAATTGCAGCTTTAGCCTTAGCCTTTAAATCCGAATTCAAACCTCCCGTAGCACCCTTAACATTGAGCACAGTGAAACCTAGCGCTTTGCAGATCCCCTTAATTAAAGGTACTCCAGCA
>Ga0190363_1001604_pt1 | contig 13306 bp, 8 predicted proteins | sample 48721867_MG_FD_161272 | JGI IMG/M metagenome (GOLD analysis project Ga0190363, IMG submission 161272) | Hydrothermal vent microbial mat bacterial communities from Southern Trench, Guaymas Basin, Mexico - 4872-18-6-7_MG | ecosystem: Environmental > Aquatic > Marine > Hydrothermal vents > Microbial...
AGAAACCACCCCCGCAGATTAAAGTTTAGGTAATTTAGGTTTTAAGGAGGCGTTTAAACAGCTCTAAGTCTTTCCTAACCGTAGGGTTATCCGTCATGCTGGCGAACGATTCAAACTCGCCTAGAACCCTCTTAAACTCCTTCATCATTTTAAGTTTATGATACACTAGCAGCGCGTGTTTGAAAGCTGCCAACATGGACTTCGCGAACTCCGGGTCCTCGCTCCACGCGTGGAAAATACCTTTTAGAAGCTTGAGGAACTCTGAGACCTTACCTACCTGCCCCTCCACGCCGAAGCCGTATATCGAGTCTGCTAGGGCTTGGGCTAGTAGGAGCTGGGTTTCCCTTGCCTTAGGGTAGCGTGAAGCCTGCTCTATTAAAGCCGACAGGAGGGGTTCTGAAACGTCTAGGCGCCTGGCGGGGTTAGCTGCAACGATCACGTTGAAAAGACCGTGGGAGACCGTAAGCTGCACACGTGACCCCTCCCACATGCGTCCCAGCTCTAACAGTTCAAGTGTAAGCCTCTTAACCTCCTGCCAGGCTCCAGCCTTAGCGTACTGGTATATGGCATTAGAGAGCCCTGCTCCAAGGGAAAATGCGAAGTCAAACATTTCCGGGTTTGACTTGTAAGCTTCCCTCAGAATAGACAGGTAACCTGGGATGGTAGCGGTCTTCTCCCCTTTTGCCAGTAAAGCTATAGCCGTGACCGCGCCGTTAAGGCGCTCCAGGGTGACGCCAACGTTGCTGTAGGGGGTGGTTGCCTCTAAAAGTTCCTCAAAAACGTTCTCGGCTTCTTCAAGCCTGCCTTTAGACGCAAGAATAGTTAACGCTGCAACAAGCGCTTTGGCTCTTATCCTAGCTATGCGTGCGTTACCAGGATAAGATAGGCTGAGGCGCTTTAACCGGGGGAGGGCGTGGTGAACCGCTATCTGACCTGATCTAAGCTCCCTAAGAATCTCCTCGGCTTCCAAGACTGCATCCTCAACCTTCATAAGGGGAAAGGAAGGATGGAAGGGAAATATATAATTTAAGCTTTTAAGGGTAACAGCTATCTTCAGCAACCGGCGTCCGCGTTAGTAACTTGTATCCTGCAGCGTGGCGAATTTAACGTTTCCCAGAAGCGAGGCAAGGGTTCAGATGCTCACAGGTAGGCGGCTGAGGAATCTTAAGGTGCGGTTAAAGGCGCTACTGGTCTTCTTCACTGGGAGATATGTAGAAGGAGTGGTCTGACAGGTTTTTAGGGTCTAAGGCTGCCTTTATTTTTCGCATCCATTTATGGTAGTTGCACATGAGGGGGCCGTACATGTCATGGGTCTCCGCACCCTCTGTGAGGGCCTCTAAGCCGAAGCCGAGACGCTCCTCTATCGCCGTGTTTACGCATGCCTGAAGGTACTCTCTGGCACCATCCTTAGATGCGGGATCCCTGGGATCGTAGAGGAATAGCTCTTCTAGGTGTCCAAAGTATCCGTGCTCGTAGATGCCTCCCCACGCGTTGTCGCCTCCATCATCTGTTAGGGCGCCAGCTTCGATGAAGCGCTTTTTCAGCGCCTCCCCGATCTTAGCTCCTCTAACCGCGGAGTCCCATGACTCAAGCGAGCCAAGGGACGTGTGGAAGCTGCCGGACGCCTTGAACACGCCTCTAGCATTGTAGCAGCACTTGATCATCGCTAGGAAAAGCTGCCTTTGAGTAAACTCGTCCTCTGCAAGTGGGTGGTTGCGTCCGCCGGTCTTCTCGAGAATGGCCCTTAAAACTTTTTCCTCGTATTCAACCTGCCTCTTCGACCCACCCAACACTATCACAAAGTTAAACCTTGCATCCTTAAGGGCTCCGCTCTCCCACAGCGAGTAAAAATCCTTCACCGAAGGGGAAAGAGCCATGCCGATCAGGAATGGTGCATTTCTACACATAACCATGCCTATTTCAGCTTCGCCAACCATGTAGGCGGCGTCCGCGAAGCTCTTCCAGTCGGGGAACACGGGAACATACACTCTGAAGTTTTCCGGCACCTCGACTTCGTAGAAGGGCGTTGCCCCCTTAGCCTCAAGGGAAGGAGGACCCGGCCACTCGTAAAGCTTAACCGCGCACTTGGTGAAAACGCCTAGCCCGCCCAAGGTGCCCGCCCACCCTCTCATCGCCCCTCTAAGGCTTGGCCCGGGTCCATCCCCGCAGAACCACCCGGATCCGCATCCAAGAGATCCTAGCCTTAATATTTCCCCTGTTGGGAGAACCCATTCAACTGCCAGCACGTTTCTACCGCTATGACTCATTTTTATCCCGGTCCACCCATAGCCGCACATGGACGTGCAGCTCGCCAGAACAGACGCGTTGGCCCCAGCCCCTATGATGTGGCATGTAAGCCCCTTCTTCATGGCTTCTACTTGAAGCTGCGCGAACGTTACGTATGGCTCAACAACCGCGTACATGTTGTCCTCGTCAATCATTACTATCCTGTTCATTCTTCTAAGGTCTAGCAGAATGACGCCTTCTCTCCCAACCCCGCTCCACACCCCCCACCCTGTGCTATGAGCCTTAAACTTTATGTTAAAGCGATTGCAGATCTTCACGACAGCCTGAACCTCCTCGGTGCTCCCCGGGAGGACGACGGCAGCCGGCCTTGGAAGCCACTTGGCTCCCCCCTCCTGAAGCTCAGCAAGGTACTGGAACGAGTAGGAGTCAAGTATGACCGGGTCGTCGGACACGTTTTCCTCCCCAACAACCTCCTCAATCATCCTGTAGGCGAGCTTAGGTATCATTCACCCACCTCCAACGATTTAGCAACCAGGCTGGTTAGATCGTAGACCTTAAGGCTTCCGTCGCCGTTAAGGGCGTCTGAAAGGTTTATTTCGCAGAACGGGCAGCATGTGACTATCGCCTGTGCACCGGTCGACTTGGCCTCCTCCACCCGCTCCCTTGCACCCCAGAGGGCGAAGTCCGGGAAGGCTGCCTTAACCCCTCCTCCAGCGTTGCAACAGTAAGCGTACTCCCTTATCCGCTCCATCTCGACGAGTTCGACTCCTGGAATACTTTTGAGGACGTTTCTGGGCGGGTCGTAGACGCCTCCTCCCCCGCGCCTGACGGGCTTAGGTGGATCCGTTAGTATGAGGTGGCCTAGCACCTTCTTTTCGACGCCGCTCCAGGGTGTTCTGGGCTCACCGAGGCGGCCGAGATGGCAGGGATCGTGGTACGTCACCTTCAACGGCACTTTACCGGTGAGCTTTAAAGAGGAATCTCTTATCAGCTTCTCCAGTAGCTGGGATGTGTGGAGGACCTCAAACCCTAGCTCAGCGACCGTCGGATACTCGACCTTAAACATCCTGTAGCATCCAGCGCACGATGTGACTAGTGTCTCAACGTTCAGCTTGTTTACGAGCTCAACGTTTCTCCTAGCATGCTTCTCGAAGACGTCCCTGGCGCCGATCTTGTAGGCTGTACTTGCGCAGCACGGCTCCTCGCTTCCAAGTATTCCAAAGTCCACGCCGGCAGCCTTCAATATCTTAACGGTGTTCACCGCGACCTCTGGACGTCTTAAAGCCGCCGTGCACCCTACGAAGTATAGTACGTCGGCCTTTTCCTTATTCAAATCCTTAACCTTCAGGTTTTTAGCCCAGGCAGCCTTCTTCTCCTTGACTTCCCCGTAGGGGTTACCGTGCCTCAACGTGTTCTCTATTATCTCCCTGTGCTTAGGGAGCACAGCCCCCTCCTCGTATAGTTGAACCCTGAAGGCGTGCAGCGTCTCGTAGACCTCTATGTCGGAGTTATGCTTGCATGACACGTCGCACGCCCCACACATGCTACACCTGTAAACCAGGTCGACGAGGGACTTCGTGAGGCCTATCCTCCCTTGCAGGTACGCGTACGCCACTATCAGCCGTCCCCCGCCGGAGTACGCGTGAAAGTTATATCTTTGAATGCTGGGGCAGATGTTGGAAAACCTCCAGCTTTTAACCTGAGCGAGAGGAGGCCACTTGCAAAGGCTACATCTGAAGCACATTTCCATGTACCTTTCATAGTCCTCCAGCATGGCGGACACCTCAGAAGCAGAGTTTTCCAGGGTTGAAGATCCCGTTCGGGTCGAATATCCCTTTAAGTTTCCTGAGAACGGACGTTGTCTCCGCGTCTCCGCCGTAGGCGATCTCAGCCCACAGCCCGTAGGGCCTGCTGTAGAATGCTCCTAGCCTGAACATGGCTCGGCTGGCATCCTGGAAGAACACCCTCACTAGCTCCTCCTCAGCTTCAGGGTCGTACGGGAGGGTAAACTCCAAGTGTGCGGCGCATCCCTGTATTATTGGTTGAATGTAAACGCCGACGTCCCTTTCTGGGTACCCTTTCAGCCGAGACAACTCCATGAATTCCTTCCAGAACATGGGGGTCATGTTAAGGGTGGTCAGGAAGAATATGTCCTGGCAGCCACCCTTATACCTAAGCTTCCAGTAGGGTTCCTTAGACGGGGACTGGAGAACACCTAGTATCGTGGAGGAGTCAACCCCGTCTAGCTCGTCGGTCAACTCGAGTTTAAGCGATTTCGCCGCTTCTTTCACCTCGCCGAGCTGGTACTCTACTCGCTCTTCCGGGAAGAAGGTGTATCCTGCAAGAACCGTGATGAGAACCCATGCTGGAAGCGAGGCTGCCTCTCCCTCATCCGGATGGCGCCCTAGGAGGTATGCAAGGTATGAGTTGTTAAGGATTAGGAGTTCCTCTCCTATCCTGCGTCGTAGAAGCCTGTATGCTAACGGGATAAGCTTCTTAAGGGAGTCCGACTTGGCGACGACGAGCTGCTGAAGGGAGGGTTTAATCCTGCACCTCACGGTGGCCCATGTGACAATCCCCATCGTCCCCTGTGCTCCATGGAAAAACCTGACGAAGTCGGCTTGGGCCGGGCCTAGAGGGTTCGCCAACCCCTGCCCCACGCTGACCAGCTCATCTATTTCTCCCGGTCCAGCAGCTGACCCTGTTCTTAGCACGTCCCCGGTGCCCAAGATCGCCTCTGTGCATAGGAGGGGGTCAAGGGACTCCCAGTGATACTTTGGAGTGGTTATAGGCTCTCTTTCGAGGTAGCTTGCCAAAGCCGACTTTCTAAGCTTGGGGTGAAGAGGCATTAACGGGAGTAAGCCATGCTTCTCAAGCTCGTCTTTAAGCTGCTTAAATGTTACGCCTGGCTGGATCATTGCAATCCTGTTACGCCTGTCAACGCTTAAGACCTTGTTCATCCTAGTTAAATCAACCACGACTCCCCCCATCGATGGGACGGTGTCGCCTTTAAACCTTGGGGGACCAGAGCTCACGGGGATAAGGGGCATTCCCTGCCTCGAGGCTAACACTACTATTTCTCTAACCTCCTCGGGTGAGGACGGATACACGACGAAGAATGGCTTCCTTGAGGGCGTGAAGCTGTTATCCTTCGAATACTCCTCAAGCGTCGCCGGATCGTCGGCGACGTTTTCATCTCCAACTATCTTAGCCAATTCCTCCCTCCTAATACCAGCTTCCCCCAATTCGGTGTTAAGAACTTAAAGCAGAAAAGTGGCTTAAAAGCTTTGTTAAAATGAGGTTAATGGGTTTACTTATGGCTTACCTGAAATTCTGTCATACTTAAAGTTGAATACTTCAACTTCGCTTCTCCCGTTGGCTATGATGAGCTTTCCAGCAGAAATCACTTCACCTATTATCGAGACCGCTACACCCTTACTTCTAAATAGTTTAATGCATTCCTCCGCCTTGCTTGCCTTCGCCGTTAAAACCACCCCGAAACCGGGGTATGAGCAAAGCCACTTCTCCATGCTCACGTTAGGCGGTTTAGGTATGTGTTCAACGTTCACTATTCCCCCCACGCCGCTTGCTTCTAGGAGCATGCCGAGCGTGCCGAGGATGCCTGGGTTGCTCACGTCCTTCGCCGCGGTTGCCAGCCCGGCTTCAGCAACACTCCACATAGAGCTAAGCTTGAGCTTAACTTCTTCAGGAGGCTTCCACGACGTTGAATCCCACGCATAGGGAAACCGTTCATGGAAGCGGCCATCTAAGTCTACGGCTAGCAGGATCCTATCTCCCGGGGAGGCTGTGTCACTAAACACGACGTTCTCCTTCTTAACCGTCCCTATGACCATCACGGAAAGCGACGCTACGGGAGCGTCTGGGTGAAGGTGTCCGCCGACGACAGGAACAGAAAACTTTTTGCACCCGAAAACCATTCCTTTAATGACCTTGGAAGCGTCATCCCAGTTTGCAACGCTTAGAGAGTCTAAGAGAGCTATAGGAGTTCCACCTTTAGCAACCACGTCGTTGACGTTGACGAGGACCGAGCAGTAGCCTGCGAAGAATGGGTCAGAGTCTAGGAGAAGGTGCCACATGCTGTCAACAGCCACTAAGAGGTAGTTTTCCCATCCGACGTCCAGGACTGCTGCGTCCTCCCCGAAGGAGCGCACGGCAACGCCGGACAAGCCGAGGGTTTCCTTTAGAAGAGAGGTAACCCTGTGAATCTCCCTTTTACGGTTAACGCCCTTAAAGCTCCTGACAGCTGAAGCTAGGGACTCGACGTCCAAATGCAACCCCCATCAAAAGTCTGAGGGAAAGAAGATAAGGATGTCGGTGCAAGGGTCAGAGGCGGCTTAAGGCTTTAAGCCGGCGTCGATGAAGGCTGAGGTTAGAGCTGGGAGGAGGCGTGCATCCGAAGAAGCGGCTGGACTCTTCCGGATTCCCGTTTTATGGTTTGGCGGCGGGCTGGGGGATTTCCGCCCATGAGGGGTATCGAACCCCGAACCCTTACCGGGTTCCTCGGATTTCCTCCCTTCAGTCAGGGAGTGTTTGAAGTCCGAGGCAGGGGACTGGGCAGCCACGGCTTCCACCCCCGCTGCAGCCCGCCACTCGACTTTAACATTTTAGAGGGAGCTTATAAAATTACTTTTAACCTTAAGCCTGGCTGGTTGTTGTCCGTGGCTTTAAGCGTTCATCTGCTGCTTCCTAGCGCCTTCGCTTCCTGTTTGATCCGCTTCTCTTCCTCCCCTAGGCTGCCTTGACGTCCTCCTTCAACCCTGCCGGGTTTCCTTCCTGGTCTCGGTATGAACATCGGGACCTTCCTCCTGTACTCCTCGTACTCTTCTCCGAATTCCCTGATCAGCTCCTTTTCCTCCTTCCACGAGTACAGGTAGATTATTGCGATTATTAGGGGGGTGGAGAGGATGGAGTACCATGCGGACAGGAGGATGGATATTCCTATGTGGGATAGGAGGCCTCCGAGATATTGGGGGTGCCTTACTATCGAGTAGACGCCGTCTGTAACTATTCTCTCCGTCCTGTGCCTTTCAGCTACTTTTAAAGTTACGGCCTGCACCCCCTTTATTCCAAGCCATGCGCCGGAGGCTACGAAGGGGATGGATACCGCCACGTGGAGAATCGGGATGGTGAAGTTGATGATGGGGATCGTGACTGACAGGTTTGGCCCTGGAAGCGTGAAGCGGGGTTGAGGCGAGAGCCAGACGCCCATCCAGAAGATGTAGAACAGCCATCCCTGAGCCATCCCTATGGTTTCCCCGATCCTGATCCCCCTTTCCCTCCCGTATTTCTCTTGGAGCTTCACGTGTTCAAGCGATAGGAAGTGGAATGGGATCGTTGCTATCATGCCTGCAATGCAGACCAAAAAATAGATAGACATAACGATCACCCTACTGAATACGTCATTATCCATCCTTTTATATTGTGACGGATAACGGTGTGAAGAATCCTTAAGTAATTAACAGGTTAAGGGTTTTAAGGCGGATGACGTTAAAAAAGTGGTATAAAAAGGATGGGTTTATTTTCCGTTAGGGTTTTCCTTAGAGTTTTCCTGCGGCTTCGTCGAGCGTCTTCTTCCAGAGCTCACCGACGAACCCCTTATACCTTTCCTCCTCTTGCCTGTAGATGTCTTCGACCGGCTTCCCTTCCATCTTCCTCTTCTCTTCCTCTGCTAGAAGCCTCCTCCAAGCCTTGCCAACGTAGGTTTTCGGTATGGTGTCTCTGAACTCAACGATTCTCGGGTATTTATGGGCTGCAAGCCGCTTCCTGCACCATTCTATTATGTCTTTCTCGGTGTACTTTTCCTTGTACTCTGGGCGGAGAACCACGTAAGCCTTCACCATCTCTCCTACCCTAGGGTCTGGGACTCCTACGACAACCGCCTCTAAGACGCCCGGGTGCTGGTAGAGGACCTCCTCCACCTCCCTCGGGAATACCTGGTATCCCTTGTACTTTATCATGTCCTTCTTTCTATCCACGATGTAGAAGTAGCCGTCCTCGTCCATCTTGGCAATGTCTCCTGTCCTAAGCCACCTTATCCCGTTGAACGTGAAGAAGGCGTTCCTGTTCTCCTTAGGCCTGTTCCAGTACCCTTTCATCACCTGTGGTCCTGCCACGACGAGTTCGCCCACCTCGCCTGCCGGTAGGAGCCTGTCCTCGTCCGGGTCGGCTATTGCGGCGAGGGTTCCGGGGAGGGGTACGCCTATCGAGCCGAGCTTTCTGAGGCCTCTCGGCGGCGGAATGTTGACGTGGGTTACAGGGCACGTCTCGGTCAGCCCGTACCCTTCCAGTATGGGTACGCCCGTTATGCTCTCGAACTTCTTTGCAACTTCTAGGGGGAGCGCGAAGGCGCCGCTCGTCACGAACCTGAGGGAGGAAAGATCGTACTTCTCGACGTCCGGGTGCTCCACCATGTTAAGGAATATTAAGGGTACGCCCGGGAAAACGTTCACCTTGTACTTTTCTATCGCGTTGAGGACTTCTTTGGTTTCAGGTGCGGGGAGGATTACTATGGTTGCGCCGCCGAGCAGTGGCAGGTTCATCCCTGTGGTCTGGCCGTAAATGTGGAACCATGGTATTATCGCTGCCGTAACCATCTTGGCTCCGCGCATGAAGGAGCTTCGCAGCCACTCCTCCAGCTGCCTGCACTGGGAGACGATGTTGAAGTGGGTTAGCATCGCACCCTTCGGGGTCCCCGTCGTCCCCCCAGTGTACTGGAGGACCGCCACGTCCTCCTTCGGGTTTATCTCCACCTCTGGAAGCTTAACCGGCCCCCCGGCGAGGACGTCTATGTTCAGCAGGTCCATGAAGCCGTACCTGTTGGGTGCGCTTGGAACACGGACCGACGGGATCCGTCCTATGATCTTGCCCAGCGACCTTATGGGGCCTTGGAGCATGTCCCCTATGTTGGTTACCACCTCGAACTTCAGGTTCACCTTGTCTCGTATTGGGAGGACTCTCTCGACGAATAGGACGTCCATAGCGATTATAGCTGATGCACCCGAGTCGTTAAGTTCGAACTCGATCTCGCTCGGCGTCAGGAGGGGGCTTAGGGGGACCACCACGCCGCCTACCGCCAGGATTGCGTAGTAGCTTATGACGAACTGGGGTGAGTTCGGCATGAGCAGCGCTACCCGGTCGCCCTTTTCTATTCCGAGGAAGTGGAGGGCTGAGGCAAACCTTTCAACGTACTCCCCAAGCTCCCCATACGTTATCTTGCGCGTTATGAATATTAGAGCGTCTCTTTCGGAGAAGTCCTCGCAGCTCCGCCTGAACATCTCGTATAGTGAGACGCCCTTGGCACGCATGGTTAACAGTGGATCCATTGGAATCGTCTCGTCCGCGTAGTAGTCGACCCACGGCATGTTCTTGACGTAGTCTGGAAGCTTATCCAAACCCTAACACCTCCCAACACGCCAACCTAATCATCATCATTCTCAATGCCTCCTTTAAACTTTTAAACCCTTTTACCCGCTTTTCTCCTGTACTTGTTCTTCCGGCTTCGCCTCCCTTCTCGGGCGGATTTTCCCTCTTAACCTGAAGAGCCTGAAGCTTCCGTACCACTCGATCGCTATCCCCAACGCAAGTAGGGCTATGATGGCTGCGTTCATCATCATCCCGCTCCCTGTGAGGAGCTCGTACATGGTACTCCATATGGTGGGCCATATGAAGAAGCGGTATACTGCAATGGCTATCACTACGATGATCCAGATCCAGCCTATTACTCTAAATCCCATATAGTAGCGGAGTAAAGTTGCATCCCTCCTAGACAACAGTAATCACACCTCCATCCTCCAGCTAAATCCTCCAGCTAAACAAAGGATAGAAAGCCCAAAAAAGTGGGTGTTTGTTTAGTTTTTCACCTGCTTGGTGCTCCCTGCGTTGCTCAGCCTCTCCGGACTCTGATGCGTGGAACCCGGAAGCGCCTCCTAGAAGTTGACCTGACCCTGTCGAGCCATGCCTTAACCCTGATTGGAAGCGCCCTTATGATCTTCATCCTCTGGCGTGCTAGGAAGAGCTCTATGCTGGCCATCTTATTGGCTGGGATGCTCCAGACCCTGTAGAATCCCTCGCCGACCCTTGATGCCGCAGCACGCGTTTTTGCCCTAACGGTTGAAGACAGCCGTCTTCTAGCCTTGGAGAGGTATGTCCTGCTCCTGTAGTAAACCATGTAGGCGCGGGTTTCCGGTGCAAAGTACCTCTTCTGGATTCTTCTGGCTCCTCTCCCAGCTGCGATGGCTACGGGTGGAACTATCACCCTTGCAACGACTAGTCCAACCAAGGCTAGCGTGGCTATTAGTGGCGTGGTGATGGCTATCGAGAGCGATGGCAAGGGTAGCAGGCCTGTAGAGGTCACAGCCGAGGACGATGAAAGGGATACTATTGAGCCTAGGTTCATCGAGGGGGCATTGAAGGCGTTTAGCATCCCTGTTATCTGGGTTGAACCTGATATGATGACGCCGTTCTGAGCGACGGTCATGTCACCGTCCACCCTTACTGACCCGTAGATTAGTGACTGAGCCATCATCACCTGCCCGAGGGTCAGCATTGGGTTCGTCAGCATGGACGTTAGGAGAGACGGGTTTAGGAGGATCTGCATCAGCCCCCTGACGAGCGTGCTGCCGAGGGTTAAGGTTGGAGCTACTATGAAGGTGGCGCCGTTCATCTCGACGTTGCTCAGGGTGAGGATCCCAGTCGAGCTAATGTCTCCTGATATCTTAACACTGCACGATATCTCTGTTCCCTTATCTGTAACCTTCAGGACTCCGTCCACCACCTCAACTTTCCCGTCACGTATGACTGTTACCCCGTCCATCACCATGCGGTCTGCCCTGAGCTGGACGGTTCCAGACATCAGGTTGTTCGTGTTCACGCTTCCAGACATTTCAACGCTGCCCGTTATGGCCGATGAGCCACGCATCTCGACCACGCCGCCCTCCATAGTCACGTCTCCCTTGATAGTGAGGGAGCCGTTAACGGTCAGGCCTCCATCAACGCTCACGTCTCCCGATATGAATATCCCTGAAGCGTTTATGTCGGTGGCGCTGGAGCTCATGGAAAGGGACCCGTTGATGAGCTGGGAGCCCTCAACCTCCACCGTTCCCTTGGCGCTCATGGTGGCGTTCCTCAGTATGCTCACCCCGTTAATGTCGGAGTCACCGGTCGATGTGAGGGAGCCGTCAATCACGTTCTTGCCGCTGATATTGACCAAGCCGTTTATCACGTTTGACTCGCCAGCCATGCTGACTCCGTCATCCGAGATGGAGGCGTATCCAGAGGACAAGGTTATGGATCCCTTAACGTTCATCGACGTGAACGGTGAAACACCGATTTCGATGTCTCCCTCCATCGACAGGTCGCCGGTAACCGTGAGGACACCGCTGACTTCTAAGCTACCCGAGATCACCGTGTCACCCGTCACGAAGATTCCGGAAGCGTTAACGAGCATTCCACCCGAAGACATGCTCAGAGAGCCGTTAACACTCTGCGACCCCTCCAGCTCAACCCTCCCAACAGCCTCCATGGTGGCGTTCCTCAGTATGTTCACCCCGTTAATGTCGGAGTCGCCGGTCGATGTGAGGGAGCCCACCATCACCAGCCTACCATCAATGAAAACCTCACCGCTAATCACCGAGTCACCACTTAAGTTAACCAAGTCAGCTGAGATGTAGGACTGGCCCGATGGCATACTGATCGAACCATTCACTATGAAAGTCGACTTAACGGCTCCGTAATCCCTGCTAAGCACGAGAGAGCCGGTAAGCATTAGACCATTAATAACTACGATGGTCGGCAGGGGGATAAGCTGAGAGCCCTCCACGCTGAGGAGGGCGCCCTCACCCACTTCCTGACATTCACTAGAGATCTCAGCGTTGCTTATGAATACACGTTTCGCCCCACGAATCCACATGTAACTATCGCTACCCCAAGAATCAGCAAAAAGGCTTAAGGCCTCAATGTGAACCAAGGGGCTACCAGCGCCACTAGAACCATTAACCTTAAGCCCAACCGGAACACCAGCTGAGCCACCAGAAAAGGTCATCATGACACTCGAGTTGGACTCAAGCACAAACTCGCTGTTGTTAAGGAGCACCACGCTTCCATCAGACAGAGCCATAGGGTTAATTCCTGGACCAGTCCAAGCCTCCCAGACAGTACCAGACCCCCACTCCATCGAAATAACATCTATGTAATGGTTGTTTTCCGTCGCCTTCAACGCAATGAGGTCGTCCAAGTCTAATGTTTGAACCGGGATTATTGTTGCCCAAAAACGTATTGTTGGGAGCTTTCTATCTTCAGCAAGTTTACTAAAATTAGCAACCCCACCGTAACTAGTAAGGTCAACATAGTTTACGTCAGCCACCCACTCCTCGGATATTAAATCCCCTGGTACATCGATATCAAATGTTACGTGTGTGCTGTTAATTCTAATTATTACGTTGGCTGTAGCTCCTATCTGGATGTTTAGTAACTCAAGTGCCGAACTGTACTCCTGAGTATAGATGGTTAATGTTCCCTGAGTCACTTTTATAGCGGTTCTAGTGTCCGACTTAATAATTCTGTTAAAACCTAATGGGTCGCCTATGTAGCCGCCTGCGTTGCTGGCTGAAGAGTTTATTTTCATGTACATGTTGCCCGCCTGCTGGCTTAGGCATCCTCTCACGAGTTCTCCGTTTTCATCGTATACTGCTCCTATGGTTATGTTTCCATTTGCTTGGAAGACTGCCGGGTGTTCTTCGTCGCCGGTGAGGATGGTGCTTGCAAACCCGTTAGGGCTTACTGGTTCTGCTTGGGTGAAGCTGTCAGCGTATATGTCTAGGACTGCTGGCTGGCCGTTGACTCCTCTTATGGTTACTCCTGGCCCCATCTTCACGTGGGTTCCCGCATCCGATGTGATGTTCACGTTTCCTTTGATGGTGCTTTGCCCTGTTATGTTTATGGGGCTGTGTACGATGAGGCTTCCGGCTATGCTTGTCTCCCCTGACGGGTCGGACGAGGCTGACGTTGGTTGTTGCTGGGGTTGCGGTGACTGTGATGCTGC
>Ga0190363_1001605_pt1 | contig 13305 bp, 15 predicted proteins | sample 48721867_MG_FD_161272 | JGI IMG/M metagenome (GOLD analysis project Ga0190363, IMG submission 161272) | Hydrothermal vent microbial mat bacterial communities from Southern Trench, Guaymas Basin, Mexico - 4872-18-6-7_MG | ecosystem: Environmental > Aquatic > Marine > Hydrothermal vents >...
TCTCCCAAGCGGATAGTCCCCCTCTCTACTTCTTTATTCTTTCTCGCCATAATTTATAAGCATAATCTAAAATCTCACTTTTATCTTGGGGGGCAATATGGATAATTTTAAGACCTAATTCAACCTTCTCCTCATCTACTTTTATCCAGCGGATTTCTGCCTTAAAAGGAATAGGGGAGACACGAGAAGGAAGATAAGCTTTTAATTCTATATTTTCTCCTTCTGATAAAGATAGGGAAGGAATAGCAATCCGTGTTCCTTCTCGAGAAAAATCAATTATTTTTCCTTCTCTAGATAATTCTAAAGTCGTTTTTACACTAAACTCTACTCTTATAGGTAATTTAAAGCGATTAAAAAGTCTTCTTTCCTGCATCCTCCATTTTAATTTAACATAAAATTTAATTGTTTACAAGTTCTTTTAATTAAGAGAATTATTTTTGACAATGAGGACAGAAATAAGTTCCCCTTCCTCCGATAATCTTTCTTTTTATAGGAGTTTTGCATCTAACACAAGGAGCACCTTCTTTCTGATAAACTTTTAAGAAAGAAATATATTCTCCTTCTTCTCCATCAATTTGACGGTAAGTATCTACTGAGGATCCTTTCATCTTGATTGCTTTTTTTAAGATTGAAATAAGACATTTAAATAATTTTTTATATTCCTCCTCACTTATTTTGTCTGCACGCCTTTCAGGATGAATCCCTGCACAAAATAAAGCTTCTTGAGAATAAACATTTCCCACACCGGCTAAAAATTTTTGATCCATCAAAAGTGGTTTTATCTTTGTCTTTTTTTTCTCAAAAAGTTTAAAAAATCTGTCAAAATCTAACTCTAAAGGCTCTGGTCCCATCTCTTTTATAATAGGTAAATTCTGCCACTCCTCCATAAGCTTAATCTCTCCAAACATCCTTGAATCACAAAAATTTAAAAGATATCCATCAGAAAGTTTAAAAATCACTCGTGAAAATTTTTCTATCTCTTTGCTTAAAATAAACCATCCTGTAAGACGCAGGTGAACAACAATAAAGAGGTTTTCTTTTAACTTAAAGATTAAAACTTTTCCTCTTCTTAAAATATCCATAAATTTTTGATGTGTAACTTTTTTTATAAATTTATTTTTTGAAATTCCTTTAATAGATCTTTTATCTTTAACAATTACCTCTTCAATCTCTTTTCCCAAAATTTTTTCTTTTAACTGCTGACGAATTGTTTCTACTTCTGGTAATTCTGGCATATTCGCCTCCTTATCTTGATAAATATTCTATCCACTCTTCATTAAGCTCCTCAATACTATCATATCCGAAAGCCCATTTTACTGCTTTCTCCAAATCACTACTCTCTTTTATTTCACGCAAAAAAGATCTAAAATTAAATTTGCCATGTTTTTCAAGTAAGTAATCAACAATTCCTATAGATTCTGCATAAAAAATACTCACTTCTTGTGGATTCTTAGCTAAATATCTTCCTTCTATCTTCACCAGTTTTCCTAAAGGGATAAACATCTTTCCTCTTAAAGCTTTTTTAATAATATACTTGAATCTATAACGACGCAAGCTTTTCTCACAAAACTGAGCAATTCCTTCGTGTAAAAATAAAGGAACTTCTCTTCCCGCCAGGTATTCATTAAACATTATATGTCCTAATTCATGAGGAAGCACACGATTAAGAAAATCCTCAGAGTTAAAAAAACTTTTAATTGTTTTCTCTTTTAAATAAGCACATCCTGAAGACCAGGCAGGTTGATGGGTAAATTTAAGATAATCTTCTTTATTATCATAAATATAAATCTTTGTATGAAATTGAAGATGGAGAAGACCTAATTTATTCTCCAGCTTCCAGTAATAAGACTCGGCTAATTTTTTTACCTTCTCAATATAATCTAAAGGAGTATTGCGATAATAAATATAAAAATTCTCTGATTCCTCACGATGCCAGTTATAAATTTCTTGCGAGAAACCAGAAAAAGTAAAGAAGATAAATGAGAAAAGAAGATAAATTCTCTTAATCACTTATCAGTTTCAGATAAACTTTTCTTTTTCTTGGACCATCAAATTCACAGAAATAAATTCCCTGCCAGGTTCCCAAAATTAATTCCCCCTCATGAATAATCAAATTTAAAGAATTTCCAAGAAGAGAAGATTTTATATGTGCATCTGCATTTCCTTCAAGATGAGAATATCTTCCATCTCGAGGTACAAGTTTTTCAAGCTGGCTGATAATATCTTTTCTTACTGAAGGATCCGCATTTTCGTTGATAAGGAGTCCGGCAGTAGTATGAGGAGAAAAGATAACACAAATCCCTTCTTTGATTTTACTTTCTTTAACTGCTTTTTTAACAGATGCGGTAATCTCTATAAATTCTACTCTTCGGCGAGTTTCAATCTCAATAATTTTCATCTTAAGTCTTTATATATCCCTTGATAATTTTGAGTATTTTTTACTCTGAAAAAAATAATCTGAAGCAAGCGTGCATTTTCTTTAATCTTTACCCCAAAAGGATTCTCCACAACAAGAATGAATTCACTTCTTCCTGAAAATCCTGCATCCCATACACCATTTTGAATAAATACACCACTTCTTAAAAGAGATGTGCGAGGAAATCCTATTGCTACCAAATCAGAGGGCAAATTTAAGATTTCATTCGTTCTTACCTTATAAGCTCCACGAGATAAATGCCACCATCCATATTTTTCCTCTTTCTTTTTTTGAGGCAAGAGTTCTTCTACTTCTGAAATTACTCTTTCTTTATTGGAAAAATCTATAGAACCAGGCAAGATAAACTTAAAAATTTTTTGTGCCGTTAAATCAAACCCATTGGGAGTAAGTTGAATATCTAAATTAATAAAATTCTCAATAAGTCTACTTTCCTCAATTAATTTTTTTATCTCCTCTTTTGTAAGAAGCATATTTAATATTTTATCAATTTATGATACTCTTGAATAGATTTAACCTCCAAATTTTCTTCAAAAAGTGCCTTGATCGCTTTAACTGAAGCTTGCGCTCCCCAGACAGTAGTAATTACCGGAATTTTTCGCAAAATCGCCTCCCTTCTTATCACTACTTCATCTTTACGAGGAATTCTTCCTGAAGGAGTATTAATAATTAAAGAAACTTCATTGTTTTTCATATAATCTAAAATGTTGGGACGACCTTGAGCTAATTTAGGAAGGACTGTTACCTCTATTCCATTATTCTTTAAAACAGCAGCTGTTCCTTGAGTAGCCAGGATTTTAAATCCTAATCTTTTAAGTTCTTCTGCCACAGGAATAATTGCTTCTTTATCCTTATCTCTTACAGAAATAAATACATTGCCTTCCTTAGGCAGAAATTGGGAAGCGGCTAATTGACTTTTAAGATAGGCTTTTCCAAAGTCAAAGTCAATCCCCATAACTTCTCCTGTAGATTTCATCTCCGGACCCAAAATTATATCTGTTCCTGAAAAACGGTCAAATGGAAAAACACTCTCTTTAACAGAAAAATATGAAGGTTTTATCTCCTTAGTAAATCCTAATTCTTTAAGGGTTTTCCCCAGCATAACTTTAGCTGCCAGCTTTGCTAAAGGCACTCCAATCGCTTTAGAAATGAAAGGTATTGTTCTTGAGGCGCGAGGATTAACTTCAAGAATATAAACAGAGGAATTTTTAATTGCTACCTGAATATTCATTAATCCTACAATTTCTAACTCTTTCGCTAATGCATAGGCAGCTTCTCTGATCTTTTCAATTGTTCCTTGAGAAAGACTAAATGGAGGAAGGCACATTGCACTATCACCAGAGTGAATCCCTGCCTCCTCAATATGTTCCAAAATTCCTCCAATAACAAAAGTTTTTCCATCACCAATTAAATCTACATCCACCTCAATCGCATCTTCCAAAAACTTATCAATCAAAATCACCTGATTCATAGAATATTCCAAAGCCTCTTTTACAAAATTCTCTAAAGTATCAATATCATAAACTATTTCCATTGCCCTTCCTCCCAAAACATAGGAAGGTCTTACCAGTATCGGGAACCCAATTTTTAAGGCAATCTTTTTTGCTTCTTCTAAACTTTTTGCAATTCCACTTTCTGGCTGCTTCAGTCCTAATTTTAAAAGAAGTCTTCTGAATTTATCTCTATCTTCAGCAATATCAATATACTTTGCTTTTGTACCTAAAATATTTATTCCTTCTTTCTCAAGTCCTAAAGCTAAATTAAGTGGAGTCTGTCCTCCAAATTGAAGAATTACTCCATAAGGATTCTCTTTATCTACAATATTTAAAACATCTTCTAAAGTTATAGGTTCAAAATAAAGTTTATCGGAGGTATCGTAATCAGTAGAAACTGTCTCGGGATTACAATTCATCATAACTACTTCAATGTTTTCCTCACGCAAAGCAAAGGCAGCATGAACACAGCAATAATCAAATTCAATTCCTTGCCCAATCCGATTAGGTCCTCCTCCCAAAATCATCACCTTCTTTTTTTTGGATACGCGTGCCTCGCATTCATATTCATAAGTAGAGTAGTAATAAGGAGTGTAAGCTTCAAATTCTGCAGCGCAGGTATCTACTAATTTATAAACTGCTTTAATATTTTCTCTCTTTCTTAATTTACGAATTTTCTCTTGAGATGTATTAAGAAGTTCTGCCAGAAATTTATCTGAAAATCCCATTTTTTTTGCTTCTTTAAGTAAAGAAGGTGTTAATTTTTCTTTTTTTAATCTTTTCTCAAACTCAACAATCTCTTTTATATTATTTAAAAACCATTTATCAATATAAGTTAAAGAATAAACCTCCTCTATACTGAACCCATAACGGAAAGCTTCAGCAATAAAAAATAATCTTTTATCATTGGGGATACTTAAATTTTGCTTTATTTTTTCTCTTGCTTCTTTCTGAGAGATATTTTTCTCAATTAAAGAATCAAAACCAGATTTGCCTATCTCTAAAGCTCTGATTCCTTTAAGTAATGCTTCTTTGAAAGTGCGTCCTATAGCCATTATCTCTCCTACAGATTTCATAGAAGTATCTAAAATTGGTTTTGCCTGAGGAAATTTTTCAAAAGTAAAACGTGGAATTTTTACCACACAGTAATCAATGGTAGGCTCAAATGAAGCAGGGGTTTTTTGAGTTATATCATTAGGTATCTCATCCAAAGTATATCCTACTGCTAATTTGGCTGCAATTTTTGCAATAGGGAAACCAGTTGCTTTTGATGCTAAAGCAGAAGAACGCGAAACACGGGGGTTCATCTCAATAATTACCATTCTTCCATCGTGAGGATTGACCGCAAACTGGATATTACTTCCTCCAGTTTCTACTCCAATTGCTCTTATTGCTCTTATTGCATAATCTCTCATCTTCTGATACTCTAAATCTGTTAAAGTCTGGGCAGGAGCAATGGTAATTGAATCTCCAGTATGAACTCCCATAGGATCAAAATTCTCTATAGAACAGATAATTACTACATTATCATTTTTATCCCGCATCACCTCTAACTCAAACTCCTTCCATCCTAAAAGATATTCCTCAATCAAAACTTCACCAATAAGACTCAACGAAAGTCCCCGCTTAACTATTTCCTCAAACTCCTCAATATTATAAGCAATTCCACCTCCGGTTCCTCCTAAGGTAAATGCTGGTCTTATAACACAAGGAAGACCAACAAATTCTAAAGCTTTTTTTGCTTCTTTTAAAGAATAAACAGTCTGAGAACGAGGAAGAGGAATGCCTGCCTCCTGCATCGTTTTCTTAAATAATTTTCTATCTTCTGCACGTGCAATTGCTTCTTTGTTAGCTCCAATGAGCTCCACACCATATTTTTCAAAGATTCCTTCTTTTGCTGCCTTAAAAGCAACATTTAAAGCAGTCTGTCCTCCTAAAGTTGCCAAACACGCATCCGGTCTTTCTTTAACAATTATTTTCTCTAAAGTCTCAACTGTTATTGGCTCTATATAAGTTGCATCAGCAAACTCAGGATCAGTCATAATTGTTGCCGGATTAGAATTTAAAAGTACTACTCTATATCCTTCTTCTTTTAAAGCTTTGCAAGCCTGAGTTCCAGAATAATCAAATTCGCAAGCCTGAGAAATGACAATTGGACCGGAACCAATAATTAAAATCTTTTTAATATCTTTTCTTTTCGGCATCCTCTCTCAATTATTTACATATATGTGTAAATTAAGAAATTGTTTTCATTAAGTCTATAAATTTGCCAAAGATGTAGTGAGCATCAAAGGGACCGGGACCGGCTTCAGGATGAAATTGCACACTGAAAAGAGGAAGTTTTTTATGTTCTGTTCCTTCAGGAGTGCGGTCGTATAAATTTATATGAGTAAGTGCTAAATTTTCATCAGAAATTGTGGAAGGAGGAATAATAAAGTTATGATTTTGTGCAGTAATATCAATTTTTCCTGTTCTTAAATCTTTTACAGGATGATTACCTCCATGATGACCAAATTTTAATTTCTCTGCTTTTCCTCCCAAAGCCAATCCCAAAATTTGATGCCCTAAACATATCCCCATAACTGCTACTTTAATCTCTTTCCTTTTTAATCTCTCTATCAGCTCTTTTGCGGTATCAATTACATAACTTACCGGAGAAGGATCGCCTGGTCCATTAGAAAACAGAATTCCATTCGGTTTCAATTTCAATATCTCTCCTAAAGAAACATTTGCCGGAACAACAATTACTTTCTCCACTCTTTCTTTAAGATGCCTTAAAATACTGAATTTTACTCCACAGTCAATCACCACCACACAAAATTTTTCTTTAGGAAATTCTTCTGTTTTTTTCTCTTCTAAATCATTCTTCCATTCAAAAGTCTCTTTATGAGTCACCTCTTTCACCAAATCCTGACCCACGATAGAAGGAAATCTATCTAATTTTTTCTTTAAACTATTTATATCAAAATCAAAAGTAGAGATAATTCCTTTCATAGAACCTTTCTCTCTCAACCTTTTTGTTATTGCTCGTGTATCTATATCCTCAATGCCCACAACATTATATTCCTTAAGATAATCCTCTAAACTCTTTTTTGCCCGCCAATTGGAGACAATTCTGCTTTTCTCCTTGATAATAAAACCCTCAACCCAAATCCTCTCTGACTCTTTATCAAAGTCATTCACTCCATAATTTCCAATTAAAGGATAAGTCATACATACAATCTGTCCTTTATAAGAAGGATCAGTCAAAATCTCCTGATAACCGGTCAGGGAAGTATTAAAGACTACCTCTCCAATTGTCTCCCCTTCTTTTCCAAAAGATTTTCCCTCAAGATAAAAACCATCCTCTAAAAGTAAAATTGCTTTCATAACCGGAAATCTTTCTTTATCCTTTTTATTGCCTCCTGGGGAGTTTTTACTTTAATTATTCCTTTTATATCCCAAGTATCTATCCCATAAACTCTTTTCCCTTCATTTAAAGCAAAAGCAATTTCTGATAAAGTTCCATATTTACCATCTACAGCAACTAAACAATCTGCAGCTCTTACAATTAAAAAATTTCTTGCATAACCTAATCCAGTAGGAATTTTCACATTTAAATAGGGATTAGCTTCTTCTCCCTCAAAACTGGGAAGAATCCCCACCACTAAACCTCCTCTTGCTCTTGCACCTTTTGAAACTGCCTCCATCACACCTCTTCCCCCTCCACAAATTAAAATCCAGCCTTCCTGAGCAATTAAAACTCCTACTTCTTCAGCGATTTTATAAGCCTTTTTTGAACATTTATATCCACCAATTACAGCAACATTCATCTTTTCTTCTTACTTATTCCTTGCCCCTGGGCAGAATTGAACTGCCATCCCAGGCTCCGGAGGCCTGTGCTTTATCCGTTAAGCTACAGGGGCAAATTTAAACTTTGAAGAAAATTTTTGTCTTTTGTATCTTTATCTTTTATTTTAAAAGAAAACAAAACCTTTGCTTTTTTATTTTTTAAAATATTCTCCAACTCTCTCAAAGCTTTCTCTGCTCCTGCTCCGCTTCCAAAAGTTACAAAACAGGCTGTCTTTTTACCCTCCAAATTTATATCTTCTAAAAATGTTCTCAGATGCGGTGTAATTGTAAATGCCCATACAGGTGTGGCAAAAATTATTAAATCAAATTCATCAAAATTTATGTTTATTCTCTTAAGTGGTATTTTTCTTTTTAAAAAAGCACAAAAAACTTGCCTGAAGAAAGATTTAATCTCTTCTTCTGCTTTAATCTCTACTATATCTACTTTATGATTCTTTTTCTCAAGCATCTCTTTTAAAAATAAAGAAAGTCTTTTTGTGTTGCCAGAAAAAGAATAAAATACTATCGCAATTTTCATTCTTCCTCCATTTTTGAATTCTTAAGCTTTTTAAAGACACTCTCTACACTCTTTTTTAAAGATAAAGGATGATCATCTATCATATTGTTTTTTAACTCTTTATAGAAACTTTCTATTAATAAACTATTCATCATCTTTTTTGCTTTTTCCAAAGTTAATTTCTTTAAGTATAAATTTTTTTGTTCTCTTAAATGTTTAAATCTCTCTTTATCAAAAATTTTTCTCATCAGAATAAAGTAAGTTGCTTATCCTCTTTTTTCTCTTCCTCATCAAAAATTTTAATCTTTCCATATTCACCATCAAAACCAGGCAAAATATTCAATCTTTTTTCTCTTACCCTTTTTATCCCTTCAGCAATCCTGTAAGGAAGTTTTGAAAATAGTTCTTTCTCATCTATATTAACTAAAAGATTAAACTCTGAGCCGAATTCGCTGACTAAATTAATATATTCTTTCTCCACCGCTTTACTTTCCTTATTTAGTTCCCTCGCTTCCGCAATTATCTCATCTAAAGGAACTAGACTCTTATAACCAATAGCATTAGGAGGAATAAAATCCTCTTCTCTATCAGCCAATTCTTCCACCCGATAAAGAACTCCTTTAGTTAAAGGACGACCACACTTAGGACACAATCCTTTATATTTTATTGTTTCTTTAGGATGAAGCCTTACATTACAGTTGCGATGCCCATCATAGTGATATTTTCCTTCCTCAGGAAAAAACTCTATGGTATATAAGAATTTTGCTCTGTCTTTTTCTTCTAAAACTTTTTTTATCTGCCAGAAATTCAACTCACAATTAAATACATTAGCTTCCCTGCCAATGCGATGAGGTGAGTGAGAATCAGAGTTAGAAACCAGGCTAAATCTATCTAACTTCGATAGACGCCAGTTCATTGCTGGATCACTGGATAATCCTGTCTCTAAGGCAGTAATTTTATCTGTATACTCCTCAAAAGCCTCTTCTAAAGAATTAAATCCAGAATTAGAACCAAATAAACCAAACCAGGGAGTCCAGATATGGCAGGGAATAAAGATAATATCTTGAGAGATTTTAAATAACTGGGAAGCCAGTTCTTTACAGCTCATACCTAAGGTAGGTCTTCCGTCAGAGGTAAGATTTCCATAGTAACTTAACATCTTGTTTACCTCATAAGCTAACTTTAAATTAGGCACCATAATCAAATTATGGATACGATAAACTCTTCCATTTTGGGAAAAGATATTTGATACCTCAACCGATAAGACAAAATACACCCCCTGATAAATAAATAGTCCTCTATCCTCTAAAGGTTCTAAATACTGCTTTAATTCCTCAAGCCATAAATGATGTGTAAAATCCCCTGTTCCTAAAAGATTTATCCCTTTATAATGTGCCCATCTAACCAAATTGGGAACATCCATATTTTTTGAGGTAGCCCGGGAATATTTAGAATGAATATGAAAATCAGCAATAATCATAAGGCTAAATCTTGAATAATTTTTTTTACATTCCCCCAGTGAGTTCCCTGCCAATAAATACGCCGGCAGGATGGACACTGATAAAATTCATTCTGTGTCTGGTAAACATACAAAGGCACCTTTTCTTTAACCTCTTCTTTTTCTACCTTCTCCAAAGTTTTATTACAAATTACACATCGGGTAAACATTTTATCCTCATCAGGTTTAAATCTAAGTTGTGCTAAAACTTCCCTCAACTGCTCTTTCACATCATTAGCATAAACTCTTATAACTTTTAAATCATCAATCTTCTTTTTGCGCGTAACAATAACTCTGTTTTCTCTTAAAGCTTTAATAATTAGAGTTGCTAAATTATCTTCAGAAAAATACTCTGCATCAAATCCTAAAATTCTTAGCCATTTACATAATCTTCCCACCTCTTTTGTCAATATAAACTTAACCACTTTTTTTATAGACTATCTCTCCTCTATGAATAGTGCAAATTACCTCTGCCTCCAACTCATAACCTAAAAAAGGTGTATTTTTTGATTTGGAAAGTAAATTCTCCTCAGTTACCTTCCACCTGCTTCCTAAATCAACAATAGCCAAATCAGCAATATTTTCCTCTTTTATATAACCTTTATCCTTTAATCCCAGAATTTTAGCCGGAGTATAAGACATCTTTTTAACCAAATCTTTCAAGCTCAATATATTTTTTTTAACCAAATAAGTATAAGTTAAAGAAAAGGCGAGTTCTAAACCTATGAATCCAAAAGGTGCTTCCTCAAAACTTAACTCTTTCTCTGCTTTTGAATGAGGGGCGTGATCTGTAGCAATACAATCAATTATATCAGAAGCCAGTGCCTCTTTTATTGCCTCCACATCTTCTTTTTCTTGCAACGGAGGATTTACTTTAAAAAGGGAGGAAAAATTATTCTTTTCAATATCCTCTATACTAAGAATAAAATAATGAGGAGCGGTCTCACAGCTAACTTTTACTCCTTTCTCTTTTGCCTGTTTTATAATCTCTACACTTCTTTTTGTGCTTATATGAGCAAGATGAATGCGTGCATTAAGATAATGAGCTAATTCTATATCACGAAAAACGACCATACTTTCACTGATATAGGGAATACCTCTTATCCCATATTTAGAAGATAAAAAGCTTTCTCTCATCGTTCCCTCACTGGATAAAGATTTATCTTCACAGTGAGAGATAATTAAAATATCAAACATTTTTGCATATTCTAAAGCTCGCCGCAAAAGATAAGTATCTTTGATTGAATCTCCATCATCACTTAAAGCTAAACATCCTGCTTTCTTTAATGCTCCAAATTCTGTTAATTCTTCTCCTTTTCTTTCCTTAGTAATTGCTCCTATAGGATAAATGTCCACTATACCAATTTTTTCTGCTTCTTTGACTATCCACTCTGCCAAGCCATAATTGTCTATTGCTGGCTCAGTATTAGGCATACACATAATCGTTGTAAAACCTCCTTTTGATGCTGAATTACTTGCACTCAATAAATCTTCCTCATCTTCTCTTCCTGGGGTGCGCAGGTGTGTATGCATATCAATTAATCCGGGAAGAATAAATTTTCCCTGAGCATCAATCTCTTTATCTACTTTTTCCTCTATATCTTTACTTATCTGAACAATTTTTGAATTATGAATTAAAATATCTGCCTCTTTAATCTCATCAAAATTTACAATCTTTCCTTTTTTAATCAAAATCTTCATCTCACTGTTCCTACAAGATATAAAACCGCCATCCTTATCGCTAAGCCATTTTCTACTTGTTTAAGAATTAAAGGATGCAGTTTATCTTTAAGCTGGGAGGTTATTTCTATATCCCAGTTAACTGGCCCGGGATGAAGAATAAGACAGTCTTCTTTTAATCTTTTTGCCCTCTCTACCGTTAAAGAAAAATTCTCTACATATTCTCTTAAAGTAGGGAAAAAAGAAACTTTCTGTCTTTCCTTCTGAATTCTTAAAAATATAATCACATCGCAATCCTTGATTGCTTCATCAAGATCATAAAAAATCTCCACTCCTAATTTTTCAAATTCATAAGGGATTAGGGTAGGAGGCCCGCATACCCTTACATGTGAGGAGAACTTTTGAAATCCAAAGATATTGGAACGTGCCACACGAGAATGAAGGATATCTCCTACAATTAAAACCTTTAGATTTCTTAAAGTTTTTTTAATCTCTCTTACTGTAAACATATCCAATAATGCCTGTGTGGGATGCTCATTACAACCGTCCCCAGCATTAACGATACTTGCATTTGTGTATTTAGAAAGATCATATAAAGAAGCTGATTGGAAAATACGAATAACTAAAATATCCGGATAATATGATTCTAAATTTTTTATTGTATCTACAATTGATTCACCTTTTGTTAAACTGCTTGAGGATGCGGAAAAATTTAATACATCTGCACTCAAGCGTTTGGCGGCTAATTCAAAGGAGGTGCGTGTGCGGGTAGAACTTTCAAAAAATAGATTAATTACTGTCTTTCCTCGCAAAGCAGGAGCTTTTTTTACCTCTCTTTGAGAAAGCTCACGAAAGGAATTTGCTACCTCAAAAACAGTCTCAATCTCTTCACAACTTAACTCTTTAATTCCTAAAAGATGTTTTTTACTCCATTTCATATTTTTCCAAAATCACAACCTCATCCTTTCCATCAACCTCGGATAATCTTACCTCAACCAGTTCTTCTTCTGCAGTAGGAATATTTTTTCCTACAAAATCTGCTCTTATAGGAAGTTCGCGATGCCCACGGTCAATTAAAACTAAAAGTTCTATTCTTTTTGGTCTTCCAAAATCTATAATCTCATCTAAAGCACAGCGAACAGTTCTTCCTGTAAAAAGCACATCATCAACAAGAATTACTACTTTATCATTCACATCAAAATCTATCTTTGTTTCTTTTACAAGAGGTGCCTCCCCAATGGTGGTTAAATCATCCCGGTAAAGAGTGATATCCAAAACCCCTAAGGGCAAATCTACATTTTCAATCTCTTTTATTATTCTTTTAAGACGCTGGGCTAAATATGCTCCTCTTGTCTGTATTCCTATCAGAACTAAATCATCCAGTTGAGGATTTTTCTCAAGAATCTGGTGGGCTAAGCGGTAAAGAATTCTTTTTATTGAGGAAGTATCCAAAATTTTGGCTTTTTCTCTAAACCTTTCCATATATAAAAAGAAAACCCACCTTTTCGGTGGGTTCCTTTCTGTTAAAATAATTTAACATTACCAAACTCCCTTGCTGGCCTCACCGGACCAGCTTAAAGGTGTAAGTAAGTATATCTTAAAAAAAATTATCTGTCAAGGGTTGAGTTCTTCGCATAGTGTCAAGAAAATTGTGTAAATTCATAAAGGCTATACCCTCCATAGTTAGAGTTATTGTTTTTATTAAATCTTTCAACTAAAAGATAAACAACCCTATTTGTACTCTTTTCATCTCTAAATCCTGCCTCCTATCTTTGTTAATTGTTCCTAATCTTTTAAGAATCTTTCTATTAAATTGGTGCTTTATAGAAGGAAGTAGTCTTTTATTTCTTAT
>Ga0190363_1001606_pt1 | contig 13291 bp, 14 predicted proteins | sample 48721867_MG_FD_161272 | JGI IMG/M metagenome (GOLD analysis project Ga0190363, IMG submission 161272) | Hydrothermal vent microbial mat bacterial communities from Southern Trench, Guaymas Basin, Mexico - 4872-18-6-7_MG | ecosystem: Environmental > Aquatic > Marine > Hydrothermal vents >...
TATTGAAGCCTTTTCTATCAATAATTGAAGGAGAAATTTCTATCTCTATCTTTTCTATAGGTGTAATATTAACTGGAAAATGGCAGAGTAAAAGAGTAGAAATAAAAGCTACTTCACATAAATCTGACTGTGGCATTTTAATTAAATTTTATCATCGCTTTCCTTTCTCCTGTCAAATCTTTCCAGATAAAAATAATAGATTCGTTATTTCTATCCCTCCCTATGGATTTTTAGGATCTAAGAACAAAATTTCTGAAGATAAGTTAGATATTTCTAAATTCCCTTATAAGAATTTTTTTACTCAAGAGCGCCGAGAAGCTATTCATTTTATTTTTGAAAAAGGTTTCGATTATATAGATATCTCTAACAATTACATAGCAACAAGAATGAGTAGTGGAACAATGGTTCCGCTTAGAGGTCGTGAAAAAGAGATACTTCGGATAGAATCAATGAATAAAATATTGGAAGCAATTAATTTATTTTTAGATTAAGGTGTAACGGCGCATAACACAGCATAAAAGGTTCGTGCCTTACGGCACTCACCCAAATTTTTATTCCGCAAAAACTTCTTCTATGTTAGAAACCTCATAACCATCTCCTCATTCTTCTTAATTCTCTACTCTTTTTTGCCTCACATCTTCATGGTTTAGATTGAGTCCTTTGGCGATTTGTTTTAAGGGTTGGTTATAGACCATCGAAGTTAAAATGTGTTTTTTGAAATTGACATAATTATTTTAATTTCCCAAATATATTAGTAGTTCAAATAAATTTTTTGATTATACGCAATTCTCTTTTTCTATTTTTAGTTCTTAGTACTATTTTTCCTTCTTTCTCGGGGAGGCAATAAATTCTACCACAACAGGAAACACCACCAACACCAATTATGCCTAGCCATAGAAGGCATAGAATACTCAAAGACAAAAGCACACAACTTCCAAAGTAACGGAATCTGCGAATGCCTCCGGACAGTATTAAGAGGTAAAACCAAAGGCTTTAATTATGCGGTCTCTTATGCAACCGTTGGGCGAGAAGTAAATTAAGGACTGTAGACTATAGATTTTTGAGAAAGGGTAGGGCAGCCGATACAAAGGAATAAAATTATACCTACCACAAGCCTTTTCAGTCTCATATGAAATCACGCAATTGTTTAAATCTATCAAAGATATCTTGTCTTAAATCATCCAGGTATAAATCTGGTCCATTTTCTTTTTCTACCATAAGACAACCACGACTTGTCTTTCTCTCAAAATATTTACTAAGGTTCTGGGATATCTCTTTAAAATAATCTCGCTTCTTGTATTCTGCAACTTCTTTAAGGATAATGTCTAAATCTGGAGCATATCTTAATATAAAATACATATAATATAGATCCTTGGCCTGTTTTTGCTCATCCTCCCTATCGATAAATGTAGCGCCTTTATGGTATAAAAACGCTGAGGGCTTGGGGCAGTTAATTTTATAGGTTCGTTTTCTTCTTTTATTCTCAACTTCTACACCAATTCTATGTTTGAGAAGAAACTCAAACTTATCGATTTTATTGATGTTAATCTGCCTGCCAACGAGTTTCTCGACTATCTCATCTTCTATTCCCTCAGGAGCGATAAAATCCAATCGCACCTTACCTTCTTTATATAATACTACTGGATACATCCTATCCATCCTTAGATGACGTTCTTTATAATCTAAACCGGAAAGCATCTCAAAAATGGTCTTGGGATAGACTTTAGCTTTAGTGCCTCCTACTCCAAAGTCAATGTCGGTAGTAGTAATTGGTTTTACTGTGAGGTTGTCCCACAAATACTTTGAATACACATAAGGCATCCATCCACCTACAAGAGTAAGGTCGGCAAGGTAATCTTTTAAGTCCTCCAAAACATTAAAGAAGATAGTTTCGATATTTTCCATTTCAGTCAAGTCGCCTTCCCTTTTCTTCCAGTAATTTACAAAGATACTCAGCGTGTTCTCTTCCTCGGGGCTGGAAGTTATATAGATCAAGATAAAGTTGTAGGTTTGAAACAACAATCAAACCCTTTATTTTTTGCGTATGTAAAAATACACTTGTCTTATAAAAAGGCTTGATTATATGGATATTGCCTCCCCTTACAAGTTCCTTCAGGTCAAGCTTCTGTCGCAGCTTAAGTATGTCTTTATCCCAATCAAACGAATTTAGATAGAAAAATATATCTTGCGTATTCACAAAGGTAGTAATTAGGTTAGCACCCGTATGCAATGTGAGCGCATATTGGTCGTCTCTTAGATATTTTTTTATCTTTTTAAGAAAATTCTTCTCAGGGCTATAGTAAGTGTAGATATCATTCAAATCAAAGCGATATTCTTTTAACCAGTCAGCAAGGAGTGTCTCTCTATTGGTAAGTAGGGTGTAGCTTTCTGGGCCTTTTTTAATCCTTTCTACATAACCTCTCTTCTCCATCGCCTCTAATACCGCTTGAGCCATACCCAGACTTAGCCTCCCTTTTTTAACAAAATCGCGCACAACCCACTTCTTCTGCGGATTTCTAAGCATTTTTCTTAATACTACAGTTGCTTTATCTGCAAAAATATTCTTCATTCCTGTATTTTTTCGCATAATGTTCACCTATCTCCTAATGTTCACTAATTAGTGAACATTGTATAGTAAGTGAACATCGATGTCAAGGTTTTTCTAAAGCAGATACAACCAGACAGGCGAAAATACTAAAGACGCTTGAATCTCGAACACGCCAACCAGACACTTGCAAAACAAATTTTGAACCAAAGTTTATCAAGTTTAGTGTATCTTAAAGCACCGACTTAGTTTTATCTAACACTGCATCCAGTTGAGATTTAAAAAGGCAACAAAATAATAAGATATTTATAAACGTACTCTATTTCTATGTAGTATTTAAACATAACTAACTCCATAGCACTTTTAAGTTAGAGGCATATTCTAATCTTTATTGTTTTTTCGTTCTGCCTTAAACAATATTTCTATTATAACATGTGAAACTTCTCCCCCCCCTTGCTTCCTCTTATACTGCGATAATTGAGTACACTTTTTTCTAAAATTGCGCATAAATCCGTTTGCATCGGTATTTCTCCTTTTTAAAAAGGTTAATATTTAAGTGTTTTAAATATTTAAAGGTTGCCGATGCCTTTTCTATCTCTTTAGACACATTAGAGGGTATATTTTCCTCTATGCTTCATTTGGTGGGGACGATGGGATTTGTATGTGCTATCCGCCACAAGCGGATTGTTGCAAAGCAACTTAAGCACATCCAAAAGACATTGATTGCGTTAAATAATATCCATCCTTTTTCTTGGGAAAACTTAGAGAAAGAAAATAAAGCGCGGGGACGATGGGATTTGTATGTGCTATCCTGAAAGGATTATCACAAAGTGATACAGCACATCCAAATAAGACGTTGGACTAACGAGTAATATCCGTGTTTTGACTTCAAGGATACACAAGGAAGAAAAATAAAAAGACGGGGACGATGGGATTTGAACCCACGCTCACCGGATCGACAGTCCGGGGTCTTTAACCGGGCTAAACGACGTCCCCGTAAGATTCAGTTTTAAGTCTTAAGTCGTAAGTTTTAATTTTAAATGAACTTTGGCTGTGAATGAGCTTAATTAACATTTTTATTACTTGCTCGTTCTCTGTTTTAATTACATCAAGCATTAAGGTATTATCAGTGCCCAATATTTTACCACTTTTATTAAATTTATCCAGTTATCTACTTCAAAAGCTGAACGTAAAGCAATATTTAAAAATCGTATAAATTCTCTTCCTTTAAAATCACCACTTCCTTCAGCAATGTTAGCACCCACAGAAGTGATTGCATTAATGAATTGCTTAAATATATTTTCAAACTTTCTACCATTACTATTTCTATATAACTCAATTGCTCTTAGAGGATTCTGGTGTGCCTTTTGCCAAACTTTTAACTTTTTATAACTTAAAGACTCCTGTAACCGCACTTGATTTCTTGCAACTTAACACTTTACTTAATTACTTAAAACTAACCTATATCCGTGGGCGGTAGAGGATTTGAACCTCTGACCTTCTGAATGTAAGTCAGACGCGCTCCCACTGCGCCAACCGCCCAAAAATATAATTTCAAATTAGCCAATTATAGATTACAAATTAATTTATAAAATTTGAAATTTATAATTGATAAATCTGTAATTTTGTTAACCTGGGCAGTAGAGAATTTTTCACCAGAGGCAAACTCGCCTTTATAAGTAAGATTGATGAAATGGCGAGAAACCTCTGACCTCTCCGACGTAACGTCGGAGCGCGCTCCCACTGCGCCAACCGCCCATATTTTAAAAAGCAAGAGATATCTTTCCTTCCTTTACTATCTTTGCAACAATATCTTTCCTTTTCAATTTTTTTAATCTATTTTCTATTTTTCTGGCTTTACTAATACTTTCAAACTCTTGAAAAAACAACAATTCTAATGGTCTCCTTCTCTTGGTTGAAGTTACCTTCCCTTGGGAATGTTGTAAGTATCTCCTCTCTAAATCTACCGTACTGCCTATATAGAAATTTTTGTCTTTCAAGCTCCTTAAGATGTAGACATAACCTTTTCTCAAATTTTTACCTCTGACCTCTCCGACGTAACGTCGGAGCGCGCTCCCACTGCGCCAACCGCCCATATTAATAAAATTATATCTTTTATCATCTCCTAATCAACTCTTTTATTCTCATTATTTGAGACAAAAACTCTCTCTCAATCTCATTTAGTTTTGTCTCAATAGACCTTATACAATCTTCTATATAAGGGATAAGAATATACTCCAAAGAGTTAACCCGTCTTCTCGTCTTTAAAACCTCTTTAGACACTATTTCTAAAGCTAAATAAAGCTCTACTATCTCAAATAGACTCTTTAGAAACTCTCCTTTTTTTAAAAAAAGGGAGTCTGCTGAAGGAGGTATCTTTAAAGGAGAATACTTTTCTCTCTTTTCTTCAAAATCAATCCTGGGAAGATTTACACTAAGCATTCTCTCTCTTCTTACTTTTACCTCTAAAGGATTTACCAACTTAAGCAATTCTTCAAAATCAGAAGGAGACATCTGTAGCCTCGCAAAAATGAATTCTTGCAAAAAACTCCTAAATGTGTCTTGCCAGAGAGGAAGTTTCTCCTTAAATTGTTTTATAAGGCGGTGGAACTCTAAAATTAATTTTTCCAGTTTATCTTCCAGGAGACTGTGGCCTTTTTGAGCTAAAACTTGCCTTCTCTTTAATCTTAAAAGTTCCATTCGATTAGGATTTACTCTTCTCATCGCTTAAAGTACTTTTCTAGAATTTGAGGCCTTATCCGTCTGAGTTCCTCTTGAGGAAATTCAGCTAAAAGTCTCCATCCAATATCCAAAGTCTCCTCAATCGTTCTAGCTTTATTCTCTGATTGCTTTACAAACTCTTCTTCAAATCTATCCGCAAATTTAAGATAAAGTCTATCTAAACTACTTAGCGCTTCTTCACCTAAAATTAAAGCTAATTCTCTTGTCTCCTGTCCTTTAGCATAACAGGCGAACAATTGATTCAGTAAATCTGCGTGATCCTCTCTAGTTTTATTCTCTCCTATTCCTTTATCTTTCAATCGAGATAGAGAAGGCAAAACATCTATAGGAGGATAGATTCCTTTCTTATGAAGAGCCCGTGAAAGAATAATTTGGCCTTCGGTAATATACCCAGTTAAATCAGGGATAGGGTGAGTTTTATCATCGTCAGGCATAGTAAGAATGGGCATCATGGTAATTGAACCTTTCTTACCTTTTATTCTTCCTGCTCTTTCATACACTGTGGCTAAATCAGTATACATATATCCAGGATATCCTCTTCTTCCCGGCACTTCCTTTCTTGCACTGGATATTTCTCGTAAGGCTTCGCAGTAAAAAGTCATATCTATCAAAATTACTAAAACGTGCATATCCAATTCAAACGCTAAATACTCCGCAGCAGTTAAAGCAAATCTGGGAGTAGAAAGCCTTTCAATCGTAGACTCGTTAGCTAAGTTTATAAAAAGCACAGACCTTTCCAGTGCTCCTGTTCTTTTAAAATCCTCAATAAAAAAGTTTGCCTCTTCAAAAGTAATCCCCATACTGGCAAAAACAACAGCGAATTTTTCTTCCTTACCTAATACGCGTGCCTGACGAGCAATCTGGGCTGCTACCCTATTATGGGGGAGACCACTTCCTGAAAATATAGGCAGTTTCTGCCCCCTTACTAAAGGGTTCATCCCATCGATAGTGGAAATCCCTGTTTGAATAAACTCAGTAGGATAATCTCTGCTCACAGGATTTATAGGAGCTCCGTTTACATCAAGAAATTTATCTACTAAAGGAGGAGGTAATTCATCACGAGGCAAACCTCTTCCATTAAATACTCTTCCCAAAATCTCCTTACTTACTCCAAAGGTTTCTGTTTTGCCTAAGAATCTTACTTTACTTTTATCTATATCCAAACCTCTTGTCCCCTCAAATATTTGAATGATAGCTAAATCTTCGGTCACTTCAAGAACCTTCCCAAATCTTCTTTCTCCCTGGGGGAGAATTACCTCCGCTAACTCTGCATATTTTACCCCTTCTATCTTTTTTACTACCAAAAGAGGACCTTGAATTTGAGAAACAGTCTGGTATTCTCTAAACATCTTTCATCTGCTCCTCTAATTTCTTTTGTAATTCATCAAATTTATCCAGATGCTCCTCAGGGATAAACTTTGCTCGAGATATATCTACCCTTACAGGAAGACGAAGAATTTTTTCCAACTCTTTATTCCTATTTAACGCTTCTCTGCTTTTGTAATAGAAGCTTAGGATTAGCTTCAGCATCAGATACTGTTTCCTTAAAGAAGTATAAGTATCCTCTGGATGGAAAGCATTCTGATGGAGAAAATCCTCACGAAGAGAGCGAGCTACTTCTAACTTCAACTTGTCCTCACCAGATAAAGCCTCCTCTCCTACTAAACGAGCAATCTCCTTTAACTCCTCTTCTTCTTCCAAAAGCTTCATTGCCTCTTTCCTTAAATCCTCAAAGTCCTCACCAATTTTTTCTTTTTTAAACTCTTCTAGAATTTGATGATAAAGGGAGTAACTCAGTAGCCAGTTAACTGCAGGGAAATGCCTTGCGTTAGCTAACCTATCATCAAGTCCCCAGAAAACCTTTACCACTTTCAAAGTAGCTTGAACTACAGGGTCAGATAAATCTCCGCCGGGAGGAGATACAGCACCGATTACACTCAAAACTCCCTCTCTATCTTCACTACCTAAACATTTTACCCGTCCTGCCCGCTCATAAAACTCTGCTAACCTTGCTGGTAAATAGGCAGGGTAGCCCTCCTCTCCTGGCATCTCCTCCATCCTCCCGGAAATTTCTCTTAAAGCTTCTGCCCATCTTGAGGTGGAATCTGCCATTAACGCTACAGAATATCCTTGGTCTCTGAAGTATTCAGCAATAGTAATCCCGGTATAGATACTAGCTTCTCTTGCCGCTACAGGCATATTAGATGTGTTAGCAATAATTACCGTTCTTTCCATCAATGGTCTTTGAGTATGGGGGTCTTTTAACTGAGGAAAGCTCAAAAGAAGGTCTGCGGTTTCATTTCCTCTCTCTCCACAGGCCACATAGACAATAATTTGAGCATCACTCCATTTAGCAAGCTGATGTTGAATTACCGTCTTACCTGCCCCGAAAGGACCAGGCACACAAGCAGTTCCTCCTTTAGTAATAGGAAAGAAAGAATCTAACACTCTCTGACCGGTAGAGAGAATTTCTAAAGGCATTAATCTCCTCTTAAAAGGTCTCTGTTTTCTTACTGGCCAATTTTGATAAAGTTTTAAATCAACTTCTCCCTCTTTTGTTTTTATGGTACATACCACATCCTCTATTTTAAAACTTCCCTCTCTAATTTTAGCAATCTCTCCTTCTAAATAAGGAGGTACCATAATTTTATGAGAGATAAGAGGGGTCTCTTTTACCTCACCGATGATATCTCCTCCTGCTACTTTCTCTTTCTCTCTTTTTAAAGGCTTAAACTCCCAGAGCTTTTCTCTATCTAAAGAAGGAAGATCCACTCCTCTTACTACAAAGTCTCCATACACATCATAGATTTTGTCAAGCGGCCTCTGAATACCATCAAAAATTTTTCCCAAAAGCCCGGGGCCTAACTCCACACTAAGAGGAAAACCAGTTAAAACTACTTTTTCCTTTGGGCCTATGCCGGAGGTATCCTCATATACTTGAATAAAAGCTAACTCTCCTCTCAGCTCTATAATCTCTCCTATGAGGCCTAAATTGCCTACCCGCACAACATCATACATTTTTGCCCCTAAGCAGTTTTTAGCTACCACCAAGGGACCACTTACTTTTACAATGTAAGGAGTATTGGCCTTCATCTTAAAATGTTCTCTCCCACTACCTCTCTTATAAGTTTTTTCATCTTCTCAAAGATAACCATTTCTTTTTTTTCCAAATCAACTAAAGGAACTATTATCTTAAGAGGATAGAGTTTTTTCAAGTCATTATATAAAGATTTTTCTGTAAAAACAACCTCGTAATTTTCTAAACTAAATTTTTCTTCATCTTTGAAACTAATAACATCCATTCCTAAGAATTTAAAGAAAGAGGCTATTTTCTCCAATCTAGGGTTTAACTCAGAAGTTGTTACCAAAATTACCTTAGCCATACACTACTTTTATAACCTCTTTTACCTTCTCTCTATCTAAAGAGTAATCTAATGCCCCTATGATGCATTTAATTACTTCTAAATTTAACTTTTTAGCGAAATAAAACCAAAAAATTATCCCTGAAGATAAAAGCTCCCTTTTTTTCTCTTCCCAGAATTCCACAAGATACTTTCTCATCAAAAAATGAAGAAGGTAATTTTTCTCTCTTTTTAAAATTTCTTCTGCTTCTTGAAAAAAAACCTTTGTCTTAGGATTGAAAGCAAAAAAAATTTTTTTCTCTAAATCTTGGGGTAGCCTAAACTTATCTCTATCAAGATAATACTCCTCTTTTAACTGGTACGCTTTTATCCTTAAGAAATTTAAAATATCAAGAATAATCAGATAGAACTCTATAAATTCTTTTAAATCCTTTTGATATTTCCCACTTTTTGGGATAAGCTCTCTTAAACTCTGAGGACTTTCTACCCTTTGGAAAAATTCTCTTGACTCTTCTTGGGGTAGTAACTGTTGGCAAATTTCCTTTAACATCTTTTCCTCTCTAATAAATATCTCCTCCCAGTATATATCCCTCTTTTTTAAAGCCTCCTGATAAAGAAAAGTATCTTTGAGCTTCAATAAAACCTCTTCCAAATTTAATTTTACAATCTCTTCCAAAAGAGAAGGAGACACCAAAGTTTTCTCTAAAATACCTATTTTTCCTAAGGCAAAACTAATCGTGCTCTGGTTCATATAAAAAACTTATCTATCTGGTCAGCGAACTTTTCTTTTAAAAATTTTAGAAATTCTCCGTAAGAAAGCTGCTCTTCTCTCTCTCCAGAAGGAGTAATTATTTTCTTTTTAGGCAACTTGTGTGGATTTTTCTCTAGAAACTCCTTTACTTTCTCTAAAGCTTCGTAGACGATCTTCTCCTTCTCCTCAAGGATTCTTTTTTTTATCTCTAATTTTGCCTTAAATATCTCCTCTTCTTTTTTTCTCAAAAGAATTTCTTTTTCTCTAGAAAACCATTCCTCAAAATGAAAGCGGGCTTCTTCTTCTATAGTTTGCAAAAGTTTAGCTCTTCTCTTCTTTGCTTCCTCCAGAAGTTTTCTTTTTTCTTCTTCCTTTTCCTGAACAATCTTTTCTAAAAAAGAATCAAACTCCTTCATAGCTTTATTCCATTTAAAATTAACAAAGAGGTGAGCAACCCCAACACTGCATAAAACTCTACAAATACCGCCATTACCAGAGGTTTTACAAAATCACCTGGCTGTTTTGCCACCATATATACACCCGTAGCACAAACCTTTCCTTGGTGTATTCCGGAAACTAATCCTGCCAGAGCTACAGGCAGGCAAGCAAAAAATATCCCTAAACCCTGATGAGAACTTAAAGAAACTACTTCCTTACCTAAGAAACCCACCTTCATTATTAATACTACCCCAATTAAAAAACCATAGATACCTTGCGTTCCAGGCAGAGCGGTTAAAAGAAGTAAAGGAGCAAAATTCTCTGGTTTCTCACTCATTACGCCGTTAGAAGCCTGTCCTGCTATACCTACTCCAATAGAGGAACCAATTCCTGCTAAAGCTACTGCTGTAGCTCCTCCAAAAATTGCTAAAGCTAATCCCATACCCATCTTTACCTCCTTCTAATTTATTCTTTTGTTTTCTTTAAAAGAGCGACGTATCTAGTTTCTATTTTTAGAGGTCGAAAGAAATCTCTCCCTAAAATAAAAAATTTAGAGAAAAATTCTACAAATTGAAGTCTAGCAGAATGAATAAATCCTCCCATAAGATTTATAAAGAGATTAAAAATGTGCCCTCCTAAAAAAATTCCTCCTGCAATAAGGAATCCCACAAAAGGAATGCTTAAGGCCGACTTAGCTAGTAGGTTTATCACCATAGCAATAACTCCTGTGGCCATGCCTAAAGCAAGTAAACGAGAATAGGAAAGAATATCAGAGAAATAACGAGTTATTCCGTATAACTCGTAGAGCCCAATAGCAAACCTTTTTAAGATATTCTTACTCTGGGAAGAAAAAAGCAGTATACCCAAAGCAGCTCCTATACTCAAAAATTTAAACAGGGCTATTTTAAAGATAAAAAAGAAGGGCAAACTTATAAGCATCCCTGCCCAGCTTAAAAAGCTCATCGCTCTCTGGTAATTCTTATTTTTAAACTCTAAGTAAACTTTTAAAACCACTCCCAAAAGGACTTGAAGAAAGCCTAAAAAGAAGCAGAAGAGTAAAAATTGAAAAGGAGAGCTTAAGATATCTATTCCTTTAAAAGGTAAAGAAATTCCTAAAAAACTTCCTAAAAAAGAACCTACTAAAAAAGTGGAAAGTCCCAACAAAGAAAGAAGTCTAAAAAATATCCTTCCAGAATAAGTTAATTTTTTTCTTTTTAAAATGTAGAAACTTAAACCTGCTAAGATTGCCCCATAGCCAGCATCCGATATACATATTCCTACGAAAAAAAAGAAAAAGGGAGCTAAAAATACCGTAGGATCTAAAGAAGCAGGGTGGGGCGCTCCATACATATTAACTAAAATTTGAAAAGGCTCAAACACTGGCCTATTTCTTAACTTGGTAGGAGGCAATTCCTCTTTAAAAGGTTCTCTTACTCTAATATAAACTTTTTCTCTAAACCTATTTAAGGAAGAAAATAATTCTTTCTCTTCTTTTTCCAACACCCAACCTTCCAAGATAAACAACCTCTTTGTCTTAGGAAAGCTCTCTGTTAATGCATCTTTAAAATTTTCATTCAGAAGGTAATCATAAAGAACCATTAACTCTTCCTTATAGACAAGGTAAGTCTTTAACCTCTTATCTAACTCCTTAATCCTGCTTTGAATTTGGGAAAGTTTTTGCTCTAAAAGCTTCTTTGCCTCTATAGGAGAGTAACTTTCAAACTCCTTCCAGATACTGATAGGGAACTCCAAAAGTTCCAGCTTCTCTTCTCTCAAAATCTTAATCACCTTCTCTTTTTGTTCTTTTCTTACGCAAAAAGGTATAACTTCTTTTTTCCCTAAAGAAGCAATGGGTTTTAGTATTACCCCTTCTAGCTTGGAAAGTTTGCTTTTTTCTTTTGGAGATATCTTTAGGAAAAGAAGCTCAACTTTCTTAAGAGAAGTAAGCTCTTTAAGAGATATATTTAAAAACTCAACAGTAAAAAGATTAACTATCTTTTGCCGAATATTCTCCTCTCTTAGAAGAAGCTCGTCTCTCTCCTTTAATATCTCTGTAATTTCTCTTAGTTTACTCTCTACTTTCTTAACATCTACTTTTTTAAACCTGTCTTTTTTAAGAAATACCCTTTGAGGGAAAATATCTCCTAAGAAATTTTTCTCCCCTAACTGCTCAAATGCTCGGAACACCCTCTCTATCCTTCTTAGCGAAGATACTTCTTGCCAAGAGAAACTCTTAGAAAAGGTGTTCTCTATGTGAAGAATTTCCTTCTCCTGTAATGTTTCTATAACAGGTTTCTTTAGTTCTTGAAAACCTACAATCTGAACCTTTTTAACCCTCTCTATAGCCATCTATCTGAGAAATTAAAAATTCCTCTAGTTTTTTAACGATTTCCTGTTTCTGTTCTCTTAACTTTTCTAAAACTTGTTCGCCTTCTTTATAAATTCGTGCTTTTCCCTCTTCTGTTTGTTTTAAGATCTCCTCTCTGAGCTTAGATTTCTTTTCCTCATACATTCTTTTTACTCTGTCAAAAATATTTTTTCTTTCTTGATAGGCTGAGTCCACAATCTTGTTATACTCCTCTCTGGCTTGCTCACCGATTCTCTCTGCTAAATCCTCTTTAATTCTTATTTTCTCTATAATCTTATCCAATTCTTGATTCATGTTAATTCAATTTTTCTAAGAGTTGCCGTGAAATACCAATGTCAGCTATAAATATCTCCCCGCAGAAATCTAACCCCTCATTTAAAAAGAATCCTTCTTTAGGAGCGACGAAAGTAACGGTGTAATCTGCTTTTACAACAAAAGGGTGAACTGCTCCCTGAAGAGGAGAAAGACCACTAGGAATATCACAGGCAACTATTTTGCTTTTACCTGCATTTATTTGCTCAATAACCTTTTTAATAAAAGGGGTGGGTTCTCCTTTTATCCCTATCCCTAAAATTCCATCTAAAATAAAATCCTTACTCTTTAGAACGCTCTTTAGAATCCTTAAATCCTCCTCAGTATCTACAAAATGAATCTTTTTAACTTTTTCTAAAATACTTACTTGAAACTTAACTTCCTCGCCAGCTCTATTATAGTTTAAAACAACAATCTCTATCTGGTAACCCTTACCTAAAAGCTTTCGTGCACAACTTAATACATCCGCTCCATTATTACCTCTTCCTGCAATTACCACTCCTTTATTGCCCAGGTTTAGCTTCTTTATTAGAGAAGCGAGTTCATAAGACGCGTTCTCAATGAGAATCCTTTCATTCAATCCTACTTTTTTTGCCTTCTCTTCCCATTTCCTTATTTTCTCCAAAGGCACCGTATTTAAAAAAATCTGGGCGTAATTTAAAATCTGAGAGTAGTTTTCCTTGGTTAGCTGTAGCAGGCTCACTGAAGGTAAACTCCTTACTTTCTCTAAAAAGGGGCTTTCTCCTTTCAAAGGGAGTGTAGATATAGTCTTT
>Ga0190363_1001607_pt1 | contig 13291 bp, 12 predicted proteins | sample 48721867_MG_FD_161272 | JGI IMG/M metagenome (GOLD analysis project Ga0190363, IMG submission 161272) | Hydrothermal vent microbial mat bacterial communities from Southern Trench, Guaymas Basin, Mexico - 4872-18-6-7_MG | ecosystem: Environmental > Aquatic > Marine > Hydrothermal vents >...
TCTCTAAAATTTTTATCTAGAAAGCAAGGGCCAGTAGGAAGGCAAAGTTTATCTCTGGAAGAGTTGGAGATAAGCTTTAATTATTTTTTCTCCCCAAAGAAGAGCTATATAGGCAGCCGGAGCCAAAAAAGTCCCAAAGGGGAGGGCATATTGCATATCTTTTTTGCGGGCTATAATAAAGAAAATTCCGACAAGAGCCCCTCCAAAAGAAGCTAAAACGAGGGTAAAAAGAGCTCCCCGCCAGCCAAGAAAGGCTCCCACAAAGAGCATCATGGTGACATCTCCTAAGCCTAAACCTTCCTTTTTTCTCAACAAATAGTAGAGGACATAGACTAAAAGGAGAAGAGAAGCTCCGCTTAGAGCTCCTAGAATTCCTTGGCCGAAATTAAGGTCAGGGCGGAAAAAGGTGTAAACTAGAGCCAAAGCAAAGCCCGGTAAAGTTATTTCGTCAGGAAGAAGCTGGTGGTCAAAGTCAATAAAGCCTAAAGTAATCAAACCACTGGTGAATAGAGCTGCTGCTAGAAAATGGAGGCTAAACCCGAAATTAACATACAATAGATAAAAAGAAGCCGCAGTTAAAGCTTCGACAAAAGGGTAACGCCAGGAGATGGCCGCGCCACAGGAGCGACATTTGCCTTTTAAAATAAAAAAGGAGAGGAGAGGAATATTGTCGTAGGGTTTGATAGGTTGACCGCAGGCAGGACAAGCCGAGGCGGGGCGGATAAGACTTTGGTGGCGGGGGAGGCGATAAATAACCACATTGAGGAAGCTTCCCCAACTCAAACCGAAGAGAATAAGAATTATCTTTTCCATGGGGAACGGGGGGCACTTATTGTCCCTTCCTCCTTGTGGTAAACATAGTCTCGACCGTCTAAGTCTTTGGGGATTTCCTTGAGGAATCCTTGGTGAACGAGATCTTCTAGTTGTTGGGGAAAGTAGCCAAATTTTTCGCGGAATCGACGCAGAGCTGTTTCAACTTTCTCTTTATCCATAGCCGATTTAACCAGATAGAGATGATTCAAGGCAATTTTTTTTATTCGTTCATCTTGACTTTCCTGATAGATTTGGAGCCAATTCTGCCAAGCTGTTTGATAATCTCCCAATCGGTAGGTGGCATGGGCGTAAAGGCGTTTCAGAATGGGCGGAGAGCCTTTAATAGTGAGAGCTTGTTTGTAATATTTTCTGGCCAATTGATAGTCCTTAAGAAACATCTGGGCGTAATGACCGGCGATATAGGGAAAAATCCATTCTTGGGGATTTTTTTCAAAGCCCATTTCTAAAAGACGAAAAGCCAACTGGGCATCATGAGCTTCATAGATAGCTATCATTGAGCCTAGCTCGTAAGGGTCAAGATAGTGAGGGTCGAGAACAGAGATAATTGAAAAGATGTGCTCTAAATATTGAAAACGGTCAGGAATGTTGTAGTTACAATAATACTGGATGGCCCAAATATAGATAAGATCAGCCAGCATAGATGAGTAGCCAAAAGTGGCATATTTGAGATATTTGCCTGAAGGAAGATAAATTATGGATGAGCCGGGTACTTTCTGCCGGGGTATTTGGTCTAGCTTTAATTTTAGCCCCATAAAAATAACTAAACTAACCAAGGCCATAGCAGTATAAATTGAACTTTTCCGGCTCATTAGACGAAATCTTTTCGGTGGAAGATGAGCATGGCTAAAGCCAAGAGAAAGAGAGAATAGAAAAACCCATAAAGAAAAGAATGCCAGTAAATATTTCCAGGAATAGGTAAGTTGTGGACTACTTCGGTTTTAAAATTAAAGTTTTCTAAATCAGGTAAAAAAGTATAAATAATTTTGAGTAAAGTTTTTCCCCAGCCTGGTTTGGTTTTAGCAATAAGAGTTTCCATGCCCCAGGAAAGGTGGCCGATGAGATAAAAAGCCAGGGAGTAGAGTGAGCTAAGAATGGGCGTGGAGAAGCAAGAAAAAAGTATAGCCACGGCCGTAATGACACAGAGTTCAATGAAGATGAAGAGGATGGCAATTAACAATTTCCACTCGATAGTTAAGGTGTGGGCGAAGATAAGGGCAAGAAAAATAAAACTCATTAGCCCGATCATGACCGCCAAGGTGAAAACCAACCCCAAATATTTACCTAGAAGAAATTGGTAACGATGAATTGGTTTGGCCATTAAGGTGAAAATAGTTTTTTTGTCTATTTCTTTATAGACTAAGCCCGTGCCGATAAGAATAGCCATGAGCATGCCGAAAAGAGAGATAGAGGCCAAGCCGACATCTTTAATTATTTTGACGCGATCACCCACAGTTAGGAGAGCTAAAAAACGGGAGAAGGCGATGCCGATAGCTGCAAAGAAAAGAAGCAAATAAAGAATGCGGTCTCGGATAGCTTCCCTAAAAGTGTTTAAAGCTACCGTCAAAATCTTCATCTTTGTCTCACCAAATCAACAAACAGGTCTTCTAAAGTGGCGGTCCGGGGGGTTAAAGAGTGGAGCCGCCCCTCCTTTTCCAAAACAATTTTTATTACTTTTTTGATATTTTCTTCGGCTGTTATTTTTAGGAGTAATCTTCCCCCGTCCTCGGCTAAACACTCTCCCAGGGAAGCAAAAGAAGAAGCGGGAACTCCAGAAACAACAACTTCGTAAAAAAGGATTTTTTCAGAAACCAAATCCTGAAGTTTGCCTTGATTGAGAATTTTGCCGTCAACAATTATCGCCACTCGGTCACAGACCATTTCGATATCCTGGAGGATGTGAGAACAAAGAAAAACCGTTTTGCCTTCTTCTCTGAGTCGGAGAATAATATCCCGCATTTCTTTGCGTCCCAGGGGATCAAGTCCTCCCAGAGGCTCATCGAGGAAGACCAGAGAAGGGTCATTGATTAAAGCCTGAGCCAGTCCGATTCGTTGAAGCATTCCTCGGGAGAATTTGCGGAGTTGGGTGGCTGCAGCTTTTTCCAGTCCGACCAACTGGAGAAGCTGGTCGATTTTCTTTTCTCTCTTATCGCGAGGTAGCCCAAATAGTTGGGCATAGAAACGGAGAAATTCAACCGCGGTCAGATATTCGTAGAAATATGGATTTTCGGGAAGAAAGCCGATTTTTGCTTTGGCTTGGAGAGAGGTGTGGGGTAAACCAAAAAGACGGATTTCTCCTTTATTGGGGAAGATGATGCCTAAAATACATTTGAGAGTGGTCGTTTTCCCGGCTCCATTGGGACCGAGATAACCAAAGATTTCTCCTTCTTCAACTTTGAAAGTGATTCCCTTGAGAATTTTCTTTTTCTGGGGAATGAAACCAGTAGTAAAGGTTTTATGGAGATTCCGGACTTCCAGAACAGTACTCATTTTTGAGTAAATATAACCAAAATAAGTAGTTATTTCAAATGTTCTTCAAACAGTTTGAAAATCCGTTTATATTCGTCGGCCCAGGAGGAAGGGTTATGGAAAGCATGACCTTCCACTGGATAAATAGCTACCTGCCAATTTTCTTTGCCTAGCTCAATCAGGCGTTGAACCAGTCGAACAGTATCTTGAAAATGGACATTGGTGTCGACCATACCGTGGCAGATGAGTAAAGCCCCTTTAAGTCCTTCGGCGAAGTAAATGGGCGAGCTCTTTTCATAGGCCTCGGGGTCAAGATGGGGCCGATTAAGAATATCCACAGTGTAGCCCGGATGATAGTGGGCCCAATCCGTGACCGGACGAAGAGCCGCTCCAGCAGCGAAGACATCTGGCTGAGTAAACATGGCCATAAGAGTCAGAAACCCACCGTAACTTCCTCCATAAACACCAATTTTGTGGGGATTGGCGCCCATTTTATCCACCAGAAATTTAGCTCCATCGACAATATCATCCAGATCTTTTCCACCCATATGCCGATAAATAGCGGTTCGACAATCCCGACCATAGCCAGCACTGCCTCGGTAATCGATATCCAATACCAGATAACCATGTTCTAAGAGAAAATTGTGGAACATATATTCTCGGTAATAGCTGCTCCATCCTTTATGAGCATTTTGTAAATAACCCGCTCCATGAATGAAGATGACAGCTGGTTTTTCCGAATGCCATTTTTGAGGTTTGTATAACCGGGCATAAACAGTAAAGCCGTCTCTGGCTTTAAAGGTAATAATTTCGGGTTGAACCCAGTGATAAGCCCGGAAGGCTGGGGTAGTAGATTCAGTAATTTTAATGGGTTTGGCCTGGGGTGAATTTTTTTGCAGATACAGCTCAGGGGGATGGTTGGTCGTGGAGAATAAAAGAGCCAAATATTTTTCATCAGGAGAGAGATAAACTTGATAGCGGCCTTCACCTTGAGTTATTTGTTGACGAGGGCCTCCTGACCGGGGCATTCGATAGAGGTGGGTTTCTCCCGGGTGCTTTTCATTAGTTATAAGGTACCAGTATTGGCCATCTTGGGAGAGCCAAGCAGATGAAACTTCAAAATTACCGGAGGTCAAGGCTTTTTTATAACCTTGTAGAGAACATTGGTAGAGATGAGCAAAACCATTTTTTTCTGAAATATATGAAATAGTTTGGCTATCTGGCCACCAGATGATATTAGTCAAACTGAAGCGGCCTATCCAGGCTGAGTCGTGAACATGTTCCAAAATTTGAACCTGACCAGTGTCCAAATTAAGTAACCACAGCCAGATATCTTTACGGTCCTCGGAACTGCCCAAAAGAAGACATTTCTGTCCATCAGGCGACCAGTAGGTGCCCCGGGGAATTATCAGACGCTCTCCTTGGCCATAATCAATCCAAGTGACCTGACCCGTCTTAACCGACATGATTCCCGCCCGATAGAGACGAGTGATATCAGCGGCTTTGGCATGGGAGGAAATAGTTTCTGTGTAGCCGCTTCGAGTTACAAATTTAGGAACTAAAGTAAGCTTGGTTGAGGGATGAGGTTCTGAGAGGAAAAAGATGACTTTAGTTTCATCTGGAGATAGTTCCAGAAAATAGACATTCTGTTTTTCCTGGAGATAGAAGGGTTTCCGGGGTTGTTTTTTGGGGCCCAAGGCAAGGCTGAAGTAAGGCCCTGTTGGCCTTTTTTTAGGTTGGAACTCTTTAAAGAGCCGACGTTGCTGGGCTCGATACCATTTTTCTATCTCAGTTGCGTCTTTTTTCTCGGGTGGTTTTTTCCGGGTAAATGAAGTTAATTGAATGAGTTGACCGTCTTTTAATGAATAGAGAAACAGATTGTCGCGGACAACAAAGGTTATTTTTTGTTGATCAAAACAGAAGCGGGCTCTGGTCTCAGGTTCGTCGGTTTGCAACAGGAGTTTTATCTGGCCTGTCTTGACATTGAGCAAACTTATGTCACCGTGTTCCAGAAGCAAAGCCCGCTGACGATCTCGGTCGTAAACTAAATTCAGGCCGAATTGCCGCCAGCGAGAGTAACCCCAGGCTCTCCCGGAAAGTGAGGAGATGGGAGGGTGGGTTAACATTTCAGAGGGTTTTATTTTTTCCGGAACAAGTTTTTTGGGAGAAAGACGGTAGAGAGAGACTTTTTCCTCACCGGGTTTTTTCCAGCGGAAATAAACAAATTGACTGTCGATCGACCACATAATGTTGTTTGGTGGGGAGCCAACAAAAGATTCTCCTTGCATTATTTGGTCAATGGTCAGTTTTTGCTGGGTTTCTAGAGATGATTTGTCTTGACCAGCGGCGTAAAATTGGCCAATCACCAGTACTAGTCCCAGACTTAAAATTAATATTTTACTAGTTCTAGTCATTACTCCCTCCTGAGTTTTTCATTAGAAAATTTGATTGAGTTAAAGATACAGGCAGGTTGTTGGTTAATCAGGTAAAACATGATTGAGAGTATCCGGGTCGAGGGTAACGTAAAAGTCACTTCCGAGATAACATAGGGGTGAGATCCGACCGGGGCAAAGAACTCCATCTTGGTCAAAGGCTTCCTCTTCAAAATGAATGGCCAATACTTCCCCCACAAAGAGGTCATGGTCACCAAAGGCCCTGATTTCGATCAGACGACATTCAAAGCAAGCGTAGGCTTCTTCCAAAATAGGAGATTGAATCACTTGAGCCGGAGAAAGTTTTACCTGGAATTCTTTAATTTTGTCTAATTCGTGACCCGAACGGCGGCCTAATTGGGCGGAAAGTTTGACTTGGTCAATGGATAAGAAATTAACCGAGAATTCTCGGGCTTCAGAAATAACTTGATGAGTTTTTCTTTTTTTGGAAATGCAGACTCCAAAGAGAGGCGGGGAAAAGGAAAGAGCTGTATGCCAGGCACACGTCATATAATTAAGACCGCTTTCAGATTTGGCCCCAACAACAGCTACCGAATAAGGATAAAAATATTGGAATTTTTCAATCTTAGTCAGGATTTTTTTCATCAAAACCTCCTTATCATTTAAGGAGCTAGTTTATTTCTGGAAAGCGTTGAAGGTTGTTGAGGAGAGCTTCAAGAGTGAAAATATGTTCCCGATCAAGAGCCAGATGAATTTGAAGTTGTTCTTTTATTTCTCCTTCGGGGAAAAGAGGGATGATTTTTTCATAAGCACGAATTATCTCCTGTTCTTTTTTTAAAAGTATCTCCAACGCCGACAATCGGTTTTCACCAGGATATTCCGCAGGCATTGGTTGGAGGCTTTTCTCTACTCCTTTGTTGTCCCGATGAGCTTGTTCAATTTGGATGACATCATTCAGTTTAACTAAAATTCCTGAGTTTTTGTCCCAGTGACGCATATGGTCAATGGAGTTTTTAAAAAGTCTTTGGCTTAGATCTTGGTGATCGCTAAAAAGAATTACATGTTTGAGATAATGATGCATAATGTCATTCTCTAAACGGGTTATTTGATGGAGAAGGGCTATTTCTTCTTTGTCTTTATTAACGGGTGAAGAGGAGAAACAGAGATCTTCTGATTGACCAGCAGCTCGAAGAGCCTCTATCATGGCTTCGAATTGGCGGGAATGCCTGATTTCATCATAAGAGATATTCCAAATCATGTATTTTATTTCAGGGAAGACGCCTTCTTTGAATTGGGCTTGTTGATAGAGGGAAGTGACCATATCTTCAGTTTTTTTATCATGAATTAAGTTGTCAATGACTTTTGGGTAACGGACTATTTCGTCAGTTTTAAAAGAAGGTTGGCCTCCCAGTTTAGTAATGATTATTCCCAATTGGAGGGCGTGATACATTTCATCGATACCAATCTGAATAGTCTGAGCCCGGGCGTCTTTTTGAATTTTCATTATAGGGTCGAAATAAAAATATTTTCCCTTGGCCATGGAATAGGCATGAATGACATATTCAAAACTTACTGCCCATTCGTGTTCTAGGGCTAAATTTAATAATTTAATAACATCTTCCTTGGTTTCGATAGACTTGATTTTTTGCATTATACCTCCTTCACCTCAGTTATATTTCCGATTATATGCCTTTAAAGGAGAAAAGCAAATATTTCTTCACCGGGAACAGAGAGAAGGGTTAGCTCAAAAATAAGGGAAAAATCACCCCAAATTCCTCTTTTAAGGTGATGACAGCCGAAGAAATCATTATTATTTTGATTACATCCCTCCTCACGGCGCTTGTTTTTTGATTGAGTAGGGGCGGGAGAATTCCTCCCGTCCCCCCTCCCTTGGGTGAAAAGCGATTCAATCTCTAGTGGTTTTAATTTTATAGATAAACTCTTGGAGATTTCCTTCCTGCAAAATTCGCCTCTGTTTGTCTTTTTCCCATTTAATTAACCTAATTGCCTCGGACTGCATCTCAAGAGCGGTAATACCATTGGTGTAGCCACAGCATCCACTATTAAAGTAGCAGGGAAGAGGGATAGATTCGAATGAAGGAGGCCTAAGTCCCTGGCTTTTTTGAAGGACGCGATGGATTTCTTTTTCAAGATAGGCCAGCTTCTCTTTATTGAAAGGAGAAGAGAAACTTTTGTCCTGTTGGCTTTTGTCTAAGAGAAGCGACTGCTGCCGAAGAAGATAATGGTAATGACTTAGAGAAGCAAACATAGCTCGGTGAGTATGACCACAGATGAGAATTCGCTTATTTTGTTTCGCCCAGCGGTAGTAATCTTCTTCCAGTTGATTTCGTAAGTAGGGATTTTCGGCTGGCCCGTCTATGCCGATATTGAGAATTTTCTGGATTGATTTCCAAATAAAGTGAACCGCCCAGCGGCTTATCCGCCAAGCTTTGTCTTCAAAAAAACGTCCTTGATGTCCGTGAACTAGAAAAATATTTCTTCCCAGTGAGACAGCTTCACGGAATTCAACATCATCAAAAAGATTAATTTTCAGGTCCTTTAAGCGCTGAGAAAAACCTTTAAGACTCACTTCTTTATCGTGATTGCCCCAAATTCTGATTTTGCGACCATCAGCTGTTGAGGGGGCTAATTGAATTTCTTGGCGGATTATATCAGAGTAATTATTAAAAATACTCAAAATATCATTTTCCCAGAGTTCTTCACTATCACCCAAAACAAGTAATTCATAACCTTCTTGTTCATAATAAGATAAAGCGGAGAAATATAGTTCGGCATTCTTTTTGAAATCATCAGCTCGACTGCCATCTCCTTTATGCTGGTCGGAAAAAATGACATACCTCTTATCCGGGGAAAAAGGTAAGATTTTATCAGGACTAGTGCTCAGCCGATTTAAATGATTAAATTTCCGACTCATCCTTGGGTAACTCATCCGTCGGGTTACCTTAGAAAAATTTGGTTTATCTTAACAAACTTTTTGGCTTTCGAGCAATTTTAACTATGTTTAATGTTTGCAATTTTTCTTTAACTCAGGTAAATACCAAAAAGGTTATCTTATGTCGGAAAAAGAAAAGCTGCCTCAGTTAAGAGAAGATCTAGAATATCTCTGGACGGTTTATCAAGGGAAAGAAGCTTTGGTGGTCAAAGATCCCGTGGGTTTAGTGAAAAAACCTCTGGTTATCTACGGAGAGACATTAAATTTCCTCCGATTATTACAAAAATCTACATCTATCGATGAACTCCAACTTAATTGGATCCGGATGAATCAGGGGGTTTTTAGTAGTCAAACTGAGATCAGACAAATGGTTGATGATCTTGACCGGCTTTTTTTATTAGATACACCTCATTATCGTCGAGAGAAGCAGGCAATGGTCCAGAGTTTTGCCCGTTTATCCGTTCGACCCCCAGCCTTAGCTGGCCAAGCTTATCCAGCCGAGAAAGAGAGCCTGCTTCAATTTTTAAAAGGGATCTTGGATAAAGGGAAAAAAACAGAAATAACAGGGAGAAAAGTAAGCCTTAAAGGCTTAATTGTGCCCCATATAGATCTCGAGGTGGGGGCGCGGGTATATGCTGCGGGCTATAGGCTTTTGCCCGCAAGAAAGCCACCATTGATTCTTCTTCTAGGTACGGGTCATCATCTTTCTTCGGGATTGGTGAGTCTCACCAGTAAAGATTTTGAAACTCCGCTGGGTCGAGTTAGGACGGCTAAAGATATTATTGAAGAATTGAAGAAAGACGCTTCCCGGGTGATTTCTCCCGACGATTTTGCTCATCGAAGTGAACATTCCCTTGAGTTTCAACTTCTCTTTCTTCAATATTTATACGGCGATTCTTTTGAAATTGTGCCTATTTTAATTGGTTCTTTCCATGAATATTTACTCGGGGGGAAAGACTTTAGAGATATTCCTGGATTGCTTGCGTGGGTGACAAAAATTAAGCAAATTATTCATCGTAAACAGTCGCAATGGCTGATTATCGCTAGTGTAGATTTGGCTCATGTGGGTTTAAAATTTGGACATTCACTTCCAGGTGAGGCCTTGGTGTCCCAAGCTCGGGCCAATGATGAAAAGTTGATGACTGCTTTAGCCCGAGGAGATGCTCAAAAGTTTTGGCAGATCAATCAGGAAGTTAAAGATAAGTATAATATTTGTGGGTTTTCAGCTTTAATGATTTTAATGCTTATTTGGCCTGGTCTGAGAGGCGAGTTGCTTGATTATGATTTTTGGATTGATTCAGCGAGTCGATCGGCGGTTAGCTTTGCTGCTTTTGGTCTTTATGGAGATCTGGAGATTAGTTGAATCAAGGCCATTGAGCTTTAATCGAGTGATTTATTCTTTTATTTTTTATTTATATTAATCCTGGATAATACATAAAAAAAGATCTTTTCCTTCATAACGTATTGATATATAATACGTTAGAAAAAGAAGAGAGAGGGAATAACCAAAAAAGATTGGACCAATCACCTGCTAAGATTTTTGACTGTTCTTGGCTCAAATTTTTTAATTTATGAATAGACCAGGTTAATATTATAAATTAGAAGTGGCGAGAAAAATTATTTTTCCGTCGAGAATTGTTCGGGCGGAAAAGCTTAAGAAAGAATTAATTTTTTCCTGGGGAGAGAAGAATGACTGATTTTGGCGGTGCTTTAAAGAAAGAGGCTACCGGCCCTTATGATTTTGCCTTGATTGGAGTGCCTTTTGATGAGAAGGAAAGTTATCTCAAGGGGCCCCATAAAGCTCCTCAAGTTATCCGGGAAGCCTCGAGTAGTTTAATTTTAAATGCCTGGACGGAATTAGGCATTGACTTAGAGGAAGAAACGAGATTTGTAGATTTAGGGGACTTAAAGTTGAGCGGAGATTATGACGATTTGTGTGACCAGGTCTCATCCTTAGTCGAGATGGTAGCTCAACAAGAGGCAGTTCCGGTGATTCTGGGCGGAGACCATTCCATCAGTCTGCCTGTGGTTCGAGGGTTGGCTCGCGTGTATGGATCTCTGGATGTTCTTCATTTCGATGCCCATCCTGATTTATATAATGAATTATATGGGGATAAATATTCTCATGCCTGTCCTTTCTATCGAATTATGGAAGAGGGGTTAGCTACCCAATTAGTTCAGATCGGAGTAAGGGCGGTAATTGGCGAGCATCGAGATTATGCCCAGCAATTTAAGATTAGAATGGTTGAAATGAAGGATCTTGGTTCGCTTGAATATTTAGAATTTGAACGTCCTCTCTATATCTCATTTGATATCGATGTTTTGGATCCGGCTTTTGCTCCAGGAGTATCTCATCCTGAACCAGGAGGAATGACCACTCGTCAGGCTCTGGACATCATTCATCATCTCCAAGCAGAGATTATTGGCTTTGATCTGGTTGAAGTAAATCCAGAAAAAGATCCGTTAGGAATAACGGCTGCAGCGGCGGTTAAGATTATCATGGAGTTAATGGGACAGACAGTGATTCAGAAAAGGGCCCGTTCACGGAAATAAAAATGGAGGAATTATGAGTAAGAGATGTTTCATTATTTTAGGATTGATATTATTTGTTTTTCAGGGGGCAGCTCAGGGCGATGAATCTCTCTTTACCCCCAAGTTATTAACTACTCCATTAATAAAGAAAGCCTTTGCCTTTTTGGAGCAGAGCCGAGAAGAAATAATTGCTAATTGGATTTATTTAGCTGAAATTCCATCTCCTTCTGGTCAGGAAGGTAAGAGGGCTGCCTATATGGAGAAGATATTCAAGGAATTAGGACTTAGTCAAGTTGGCTTGGATAAAAGTGGCAATGTCCAAGGAGTTTGGCCAGGGCAAAAAACAGGGAAAAAAATTTTGGTTACGGCTCATTTAGATACAGTTTTTCAAGGTGTGAAATCAATTAGGGTTAAACGAGAAGGCAATCTTCTTAAGGCACCGGGGATCGGGGATGATACAGCCAGTTTGATTAATCTTATCTGGACGATTAAAGCTTTACAAAACGCAGGATTTAAACCCAAGCACAATTATTATTTCTTGGCCACGGTGGGCGAAGAGATTGGTTTTGTGGGCATGAAAGCTTATTTGGCTGAGTTGCCAAGGAAGTTTGATTTAGTCTTAGCCTTAGATGGCGATTTAGGCAAGGTTCATTATGGTGCTTTAGGGTTTGGTGGTGGTCGAGTAGTCTACCGGGGTCCTGGAGCTCACACTATGGAAAGTCGGGGCATTCCCAATCCGGCTGTAGCTGTAGCTAAAACTATTACCAGACTTTATCAAATTGACTGTCCTGCTCAGCCCTTGGAGAAATGGACAATTTTGAACGTCGGAATGATCGGCGGAGGGAAAGTCACCAACGCTGTGCCCCAAGAGGCTTATTTTACCATTGATTTAAGATCAGCTTCTCAAAAGGAATTAATGAGAATTCAAAATGAGATTGAGCAAATTTGTCGCCAGGTAGCTTATGAAGAAAATGTTTTTTTAGAATTAAACTTAAGAAAAGATTCTCCAGCCTATCAACTTCCCGGCGCCCGCAATTCATTTTTAGTGAAGACATTGGTTGATATTTTGGAGTATTTAAAAATAAAAGATATTGAGGTCGATCCTTTAGGGTCTACCGAAGCTAATGTAGGGTTAGCCTATGGCCTTCTTTCCGTTAATTTAGGCCGAACTTATGGACGTTTCAAACATAGTCTACGGGAAGAGGCGGAAATAGATGGATTATTTCTGGCTATGAAACAAATTATTCTCCTCCTGGCTTCATTAGAAAAAGCTCCTTTAACCGATTAGGAAATTGGGGATATAGAAAGCCGCTTTAGTTCTTCTGGAGATGGAGTGAGGAGTTGAAGAATTTTTTCCAACCAGATTTGGTCGACCCTAGAGAAAGCCTCTAGTTTTCGGCTATCAACATCAAATACTCCCCAAACGTTTCCCAGTGAGTCAGAGAGAGGGACAACTATTTCTGAGTTGGAGCGAGAATCACAGGCAATGTGCCCCGGAAATTGATGGACATCGGGCACAATAATGGTTTTTCTGGCTTTAATTCCGGCCCAACAAACTCCCCGACCTCTAGGTAACTTCTGACAAGCTAGTGGACCTTGATATGGTCCCACACAGAGTTCTTCGTTGATTAGAATATAAAAACCTGTCCAGAAAAAAGGTTTAATTTGTGGTGAAGGAGAGCGCAGACAGTAGTCATTTGACTGAGGAGAAGAGGGCTTTTCTCGAGTAAAGTTAGAAGTTGATGATAAAGGCGGGCGTAACGTTTTTCGAGATTCAGATTTGTCTCAGCCACTTTTGTTTTTCCTCTTCGCTCTTGTTGATATTCTCATGGATTGGAGCGATGGTCAGCCTTTTTTCATTGACTCTCTTTTTCTTCCAGATTGTCGTAGATTAATAACATTCCTGATGAGAGATGTCAATTGAATGAGATCTTATGTAAGTATTCTTACTTCCGGGATGATTGAGCTGTCTGTCGGATTGATCCCTTCTTTCAATAAAATAGAGATGCTTCCCAATCTTATTGGCTATTGTAAAAGGGTGCGGGCTGTTGTCAGCAAAAGGGGGGTTGATGATGGGAACCAAAAGGTGGGAGCTCTCTCCAGCCCGCCCAAG
>Ga0190363_1001608_pt1 | contig 13290 bp, 18 predicted proteins | sample 48721867_MG_FD_161272 | JGI IMG/M metagenome (GOLD analysis project Ga0190363, IMG submission 161272) | Hydrothermal vent microbial mat bacterial communities from Southern Trench, Guaymas Basin, Mexico - 4872-18-6-7_MG | ecosystem: Environmental > Aquatic > Marine > Hydrothermal vents >...
AATTTAGCATCACATACTAATACTACTTCACTTCTCTGATTTATTACCTCATTATGCAGTGTTATAAGCCCCCTTCCATCCTTCTCCTCCTTTCCAGTAACTTTGATTTTAACCATTATTGTATCCCCGGGATATACTGGCTTAGTGAACCTGAGTTTGTCTATGCCGTAGAAGGCGATTATACTCTCTCTTATAAAACCTATTTTATCCCATAATCCGGTCATTATAGAGAATGTCAATGCACCATGAGCTATTCTACCCTTAAATATCGTATTTTTAGCATATTCCTCATCTGTATGTAGGGGATTAAAATCTCCGCTGAGACCAGCAAAGTTTACTATATCAGCTTCAGTAACGGTTCTTCTGGGGGTCGTAAACTCCATACCGATTCTAAAATCTTCGAAGTAAAGCGATTCCATTACAACCACCATTAAACTTAAAATATTAAACGTTTATCTAAAGAATGATATATGCATTTACACATATGTACCATATAAAGTAAAAAGTAATTTAATTATTAGACGGTTATTTATAAAAGATATCGATTTATAATCTATCACTCGAGTATAATAACACTCCACCTTTAATCATTTTGTTTATTCTTCCTTTCAATCTCCTATATTCATTTATTTTATATATATGAAGTTCAATCCCCATTAGATTTAGCTCTATTCTAAGCCTTCTATATAAATTTCTCTTCTTTGAATCATGCACCACTAGGATATCTATATCACTTGATGCAGTAAATTTTCCTGTTGCATACGAGCCGAATAATATAGCAAGCTTTATATTATACTTCTTACCCAATTCCTTAAATTTCCTTTTTAAAGTTTCTATTATATAGTCTCTATCGTATCGTGGATAGAATATTTTTACAGAATTTGATGATCTCCTCCGCATATTTAATCATCCTCCTAGCCTCTCTAATTGTATATCTCTGGCTAGGTGAGCCTGAGGGGTGTGCATTAGGGTATCTAGATGGGATATACACCTTATCCAATTCATATGCATACTGAATTAATTTCTTAGGTATCTTAATTGATTTAGATAATTCATTAAGTAGATCTGCGACTGAGTGGCCCCATACATCGATATGCATCTTCTGAAACACGGCTTTAACAGCTTTTTCTGCGGCTTGTTGGGATGAGAAACATGCCCAGTTATAGAAGCCATGCTCCAAATCATTCTTAGCATGCTTTAAATCCCACTCAGCCTCTCTAATCCAGTCTTCGCTTCTCTCCATATTCCTCGATTATATAGATATCTATAATTGTAGATAAAATAAGCTACTGTACTGCATAAATTGTCTATAGGCCTTCTTTATGGAGGATACATCAATGTTTAATTTTATTCTATTCATTTTTATAATGGTATGGATAACGATGAATTAATAGATTTGATCGATGAGTATATAGAATTCATCAAAATGTATAGTAATAAGGGCTATCTCGATTATAAGAGTCAGATAAAGTTGTTTAAACTTTACATTGATATTAGGATCGGTGTGAATAGGATTTTAAACGATATTCTGAGTGATATTAAGAATAGTATTGACGATAATGACTATAATATCCTTCTAGATAAGATTAAAGCTTATTACACGGCACTTAAGCAAGTATATGAACTCTTGATTAGGATTGAGAATCAGGTTTCACTGATTCTAACTGGAGACTATGTGATATATAGCAGTGACTCAAGCAATATCGAATTTAATTAAAGCTAGATACCTCAATTGTATTCTATAATTTTAACGCGCATCACCTATATTCCTGATATAGTTTTCTATAACTGTTAATAGATTGATCTCATTGATGCCCTCATATATCTGTAGTAGTCTAACGTCTCTTAATAGTTTTTCAATACGTATATCCCTCATATATCCAGGTCCTCCATATATCTGTATAGCGTCCATAGAATTCTCAACAACTATATTAGATCCATATACTTTAGCTAGGCTAGAGTCTAGGGAGGATATGAGTATATAAGGGGTTTAATGCCTGAGAAACTTCCGCTACTCAGTGTTAAAATATTACCTAGTGTAGAAAAGGTAGAGCCGTATATAGTCCAGTTAATACACCAGTATTCTAAGACGGAGATTCTAAAGGATGGAGAGGGTAGGTTGAGGGCCTTGACTGGAGGGGCCTCAATAAAGTTAGGTGGATCCGATGAAGATCCATTAAATAATATTAAGGTGACTAGTATACTAGGCGGATTCTATATAGAGTTTGATACGAAGCTTGGGTTAGAGAGGATTTTAAAGGAGCATAAGTAGCTTATCCTCATATAAATGAGTCTAACGTCTTAGACTCGAATCCACTAAACAATTTTTTGAATCTCCTCGCATTCTCAAGCATATCATGATCATTATTAAAATATACATAGAGCTTATCCGGCTTAAGAGATAATATCTTATCCTTAATTTCATTCAACTCGTCATCAGTATAATAGTGCATATACCAGTCTGTCCTACCATGCATCCTTAAATATATGGCTCCACCTGACTTAGCTATGTATGTAGTCTGAGGAGAATCTACACTAACATATATAAATCCAGCTTCATTAGAGAAGTCTACTATAGACTCGTTGAAACAGGATTCATTCCTAAATTCTATAGCTATCCTACCAGGTATATTGACTCTCTCAACGAAATTCTTTATTCTAAGTAGATTCCTTTCACTACACCTGAGATTTGGTGGGAGCTGAATAAGGTAGAAGTCAATATACTTATCTAGTGGATTAAATAGGTTAATGAATTTATTCATTATATCCACAGCCTTCATATCAAGCCTCCGATAGTGTGAGATACTCCTATGGACTTTAATACTCCATCTAAATACCCTATCTAATGGAGTCTTCCTAGCCCAAGCCTTAACTTGATTAGGATATGGGAAGCGGTAGAATGAGCTATTTAACTCGATACTATTCAATCCACTATAATTTATATACCAGTCGAATCCATCCGGATTCCAAGTATACATCCATCCAGAGGTCCCTATATATACGTCCATCAAGAATTAACATTATAATTATTATAAAAATGATTAATACGTTCTAAATCTATTTTAAGAAGGGAATCAAGTTTATTTAACTGATTCTAGAGTATATTTTTATAAATATCAACCTTCTTAAATGAATATGGTGAGAGTTCTTGGGCAATCCATATAGATGGCTTGGTTGGAGGAGGGAGAGGGAGGTATATAAAATCTGTATAAAGCATTTTGATAAGATTTATGAAGCTGTAGAGGCCTTGGAGAAGCTCGTCTTATTCTTCCGTGATAATGATAATGAGAGGACTACAGACTATTTCGATAGATTATTTCATATTGAGAGGGAGGCTGATGATATTAAAGAGAATATCATAAGGGAGTTGTCTAAAGGTATTATACACCCTATTGATAGAAATGATATAATGAGGCTTATATGGACTGCAGATGATATCGCGGCTTTCGCGAAGGCTGCAGGCAGGAAACTATTATATATTAAGCCTGAAAACGTGCCATTAGATATACGTGATAAGCTTCATAAGATGACTGAGATGGGTAAGCGTGGGATGAATTATCTTAAGGAGGCTTTAAACAACTTGATTAAAGATCCTAAGAAGGCTTTAAACGATGCTAATAAAGTTGAGAGGATGGAGGAGGCTATAGACGAGTTTAGGGATAACTTGATCGGAGATATATTGAAGTGGGCTGATGAGGTTAATAAAATTAGCGACTGGATAATTATTAAAGAGGTTTTAGAGGATATTGAGCAGATGTCAGATTTCATGGAGGATACGGCAGATATTATAAGGGGTTTAGCCGTTACAAGTTAGGAGACGCCTAAGAAATATTTTATAGCTAGGTATATCGATGCAGATAATATTATAGATACGGGTACGGTCAATACCCAGAAACCTGCTAGTAAGGTGACCGTCTTTTTATCGATATTCTCCCTCCCCCCAGATGCTAGTCCAACACCTATCAATGATCCTCCACTCGCCAGTGAGGTTGAGATAGGTAGTCCGAATCCAATGAGCATATATGGTAATGTTGTAAATAGATATACGACGAGTGCATTACTTAACTCGGCTGCAAAGCCTGTCAATACATCCAGCCTAGTTATCTTGAATGCCATCGTAGATATTACTTTAGGACCGATTAATAATCCACCGACTGCGATACCTACGGATCCGAATGCAGCTAATAGAAGCATCGCATTATAATCTGGCATATGCCCAAGCTTCTCAGCGATAGTCACATATACACCAGTAGCATTTGCAATGTCATTCGTCCCAAATGCATATGCAGAGAATATTAGAGAGCCTATCAGCGAATATGATAGTATCTTCTCAAACTTCTCAGAATATACATCTATCCTTAGTTTATTAATGAGAAAGACGATCAACTTGTATAATACATATGCCAGGAATAGACTTGCTAATGGGGAGCTTAGCCAACTCAATATTATTATAAAGAAGATTCCCCTGTTAATCATCTCCCAACCATATGCAGCTAATCCATACCCCACCACAGCGCCAGTTATAGAGTGTGTTACAGATACATCTATACCCAATCGAGATGCAATGAAATTAACCCATAATACAGCCGCTAGGACACTTGCGAATGCACCAGCTATAGTAATCTCAGGGACTATACCCTTTCCAATAGTCTTCATAACCATGAATCCCTGAGTCAATGCACCTACAGTCGCGAATATAGCGAATAAAATCACTGCCTTTCTAATTGATATTACACCTGCTCCAACTGCACAGTCAGTAGGCTCGGCAGCGTCATTACCGCCTAGAGTAACCGCCATTAGAAATGAAAGCACTAGACCTGCTCCTAGTATAATCGTTTCATACACTTCACTTCACACCTAGTGAACATCTACAGTAGTTGAATAACATCCAATACTTATTAAAATCTCTATATATGGTATAGAGAGGGAGAAAGAGTCTATATAAGGCTGATGTAGGGCTGTAAATACGTTAATATAATATGGCATTTTTATGTTTTAAGATGTACAAAATATAATATTACGATTCATAATATAGATTTGAGAGCTTGATATGACTGGACCAGGACCGGGTAAGATAAGGCTTACAGATGCTAAATTATATTTAGTTACTGATAAGGGTAGACTCCTACTAGCGGATGGGGAGATATACATTCATTTAAAGGGTTATTCATATGCTAGGGTGACGCACCTCGATCTAGAGCATCCCATACTTAACGAGTTAATTAAACCTAGTGAAGGAGGCTATTACAAGATATTTAACTATGATTCTAGGATAAAGATATTAGCCCCAGGGTATAACAGAGTATTAATTGATGACTCTGAATATAAGGTATATGCTGTAGAAGCGGAGCATGAATATTTTAGAAATTTAATTAGGGGAGGATATCTCGTAACTTGGGTCGGTGGAAAGTCTGGAGGGATCTACATAGGATTTAAGAAGGAACAGATTAGGAAGTTGGAGGAGATTGGGAGGATGTATGGATATGAAGTATGAAGACCTCGTATATCCAGATAGGAGGAATAACATATTTATATTATATAAGGATATACTTGCGTTGCTCAGGGATAGGAGGCCTGAGTTAAGTATTTTTAGAGACTACTGGGGGTATAGGAAGATTATAGTGATATTTATTGACGGAGTCGGGTACTATGTGTTCAGTAAGTTATTTAATATTGATGTACCAAGGATAACCTCGGTATACCCTGCCACTACAGCGAATATTGTTACAATGCTTTCTACAGGGACCATGCCTGAGAAGCATGGTATATATGAGTGGAATCTATATATCCCTGAGCTTGATCTACTTATACAGCCACTCCTAATGAAACACTACCTCTCAAAGTATGAGAACCAGCTGTGTTATGAAGGTGTAAAACCCAGTAGGATCGTATATTCAAGGAGGATATTCAGGAGACTGTTAAATGAGGGGGTATTTATAAAGGCTTATCTAAGGGGGTATCTAAAGAGATCATGCTATGCAAATTACACTCTAGACGGAGCGACATTCAACCCATATATTAATATAACTGATCTATCGATAAGAATTAGGAGAAACTTGAATATGGATAGGAAACTTGATAAACTATTTTACTACGTTTATATAGAGGGGGTAGATTCAATTGGGCATCTATATGGACAGTCTACTGAAGAATATTATAAGGATCTAAAATATACACTCAAGATACTTTCTGAGGAGATATGCAACATAGATGATGATATTCTAGTTATAATTACTTCAGACCATGGATTCATGAATATAAGTAAGATAATCTACCTCGATAAAGAGATACCTAGGATTAAGAAGTATATTAAGAGCGACTCAATAGGCGTTAAATTGGTTTCGGGGAGCCCTAGAAACGTTTATCTACACGTTTATAATGAGTATATCGATAGGGTATATAGGCTTCTAGAGGAGAAGATAGGGGATTATAGCTATATCTTAGATAAAGATACCTTAATTAAACTAGGCTTAGTTAGAGGTGGACGCCCCATTAATAGAATAGGTGATTTAATCATACTCCCTAAGGATGGAGTCGGGATTTGGTACAGGCATTATAGAGGGGAGGAGATAGATCTAATAGGGTTACATGGTGGATTATCTAGAGACGAGATTTACATCCCCCTATATGTAACGAGTATAAATGGGATGAAGGTATTTATGTAGACACCGTCAGTTGAGAGGTATTCCAATCATCTCCCTATCATAGCCCTAACCCTCATCATCCAGATACTAGATTAACAAGATAATTTATTACTCTTCAGCATATCTCCTTGCAACCCTATTATAAATATATGCCCCAATTAAGTAGGTAGCGATAGCGGCGATGAATAGCTTAAATATATCTGGTAGTACCTCGACATATTCGACTCTAAATATGACTATCCTCCTAATTACTTCAATACCCCATGTAGCTGGGAAGTAGTCTGCGAGGACCTGCATCCACTTCGGAAGCATCCACTTAGGAAGTCATATACCAGTTATAAATGATAGTATAAGACCTAATACCACGGAGACTCCGCTTGCACTTGATGATGATTTTGCAAATAAGGATATGATTAGACCGACTCCGATTGTAAATATGGCTGTTAATATAATATCTAGGATTAGTAGCCAGTCGAGTATATTAAGTGGATTCCAGTATATCTCTGCGCCAAATGCTAATCCAACTAACACGGATACGAATGCAGATAAACATAGTATGAGTACTCCTCCTATAGTCTTACCTAGTAATATTTCTGTAAATGAGACTGGGGAAGATAATATCCTGTTTAAAGTCCCTAGATCCCTCTCCCTAATAATCATGATCGAACCTATATCGAATCCAGTGTATAGCATAACCATTCCAATCGCTCCAAATGTATACCATCCAATCAACCCGCCTCTAGATGCTATAGACTTCGGCTTAACCTCATGGACAGATGCATTAACAGGCTTTGCAATCCCATATAACACATTCCTTATCAGATCGAGGTCTACACCGATATCAGGTGGAATATATTTTAAACTATACTCAATTTTATACTTACTTATCCTACTATTCAATATATCTATAAATCGGCTTAACATCCCATTTACAAGCTGCTCCCGCTGTACATCACCAGCATATACATAGATTGTTAAATTACTTGAGCCATAAAACACCTTCTCCCCGAAATCCTCTGGAATTACCATCCCCGCATCAATCCTATGATTACGTACATCTTCAATTAACTTAGACTCATCTAAATATATCTTTACATTGAATAGCTTAACATCCTGGTATGTACTTTCATTAAGTATGTTTACGAGTGTGGTTCCATTGAATCGTGTATTAGAGAAATCATGGTTTACTACCCCTAGATCTATTGTATAGGGCTTCCCAATTGATGGGGGTATAAATATTAGTGAAGCCATTATAATCCAGAATACAGGCCATGCAAATACCCAGAATAACGTGGATTTATCTCTAAATACATGCTTTAACTCCTTAATAATAAATGCATATACAGGCCTAAACCTCATTCTACTCAAGCCTCCTACCAGTGTATTTAATAAATACATCCTCTAGAGTAGGGGGTGATATCTTGAAAGACTCTATCGAATACCCTCTATTAAATATCTCCTCAAGAATCTTCGGAGACTCCTTATAAGGTTCATCGAGATATAGTCTAATAATATTATCCTCCCTAAATACCTTATCCGAACCTATTAAATCAGCTAGTACATTATATATCTCCCCAATATTTTTAACCGCTGATATATAGAGGATGGATTTTAATCCGACCCTCTTCTTAAGCTCATCTGGAGTCCCTTCATCGATGATCTTGCCACTATCTATGATGCCAACCCTATCACACAGGACCTCAGCCTCCTCCATATAATGGGTAGCCAGTAGTATAGTTTTACCAGCCTCCTTCAAGCTATTTATCATATCCCAGATCTCCCTCCTAATATTCGGGTCTAAGCCGACGGTGGGCTCATCCAAAATAAGTATATCTGGGTCCCCTGCAAGCGTAATCGCTATATTAAGCCTACTCTTCATACCACCAGAATATTTCCTCACCCTCATACTCCTATAATCCCATAACCCAACCATCTTCAATAGATGTTCAGCTCTCCTCCTAGCCTCACCACCACCGATATTATATAGCCTTAGATAGAACATCAGGTTCTCATATCCGGTTAAATCACTATATGTAATATTCTCCTGTGGACAGTAACCTATCTTAGACCTAACCCTATAATCCCTTGGGTCGCTACCAAATATAAGCACTCTCCCTGAGGTAGGGTTTGAAATACCTGCGATAATCTTAAACATTGTGGTCTTACCGGCCCTGTTCGGACCTAGCAAACCATATATCTCTCCTTTAAATACCTTAAATGAAACTTTTTAACAGCCTCTATATCACCATATCTCTTAACTAGATCCTCGACTATAATGACTGCTTCTCTAGCCATACATTATCAATTAATAACCAATTTTAACAATAGGTTAAATATTTTACTTAAATACTCTTAAAAATAAATTAGACTACCTCGTAGAGGATTCTCTTAATAGGGGTTCAGCTTACATAGGTGTTGGTAAGCCTTGGGATTCATTAGGCTCAGTCCCCCTCTTGGGTTCATTGGGGGCATATCATCACCCTTACCCCCGTTTGTGGTAACCCCACTCCCTCTCTTCATCTGCACCTTCCACAGGGGGATCATAGGCTTTATCACCACCCTGTAGAAGGTGCTTGGAGAGGGAGGGAAACCACACATCTTAAGGTAGATGTTTATCGCACCACATAATTGCCTGTCTAAAGTTAACCCACATTTAGGACATTTAACCACCTGCCCCTTTCGGAGCTTCATTAATTTCCCTCCACACATGGGGCATAGCTCATGTGCTGGATTATCATTTTCCAGTTCTGCTTAGCGATATCCCTATTATGCTTCCTACTCTTAGTAAACATGTCTTGCTTCTCTAAGTCTTCGAATCCATGTATAGCATTGGGGAAAGTTTCAGCCAGCCTAGTAGTTAGTTTATGGATGAAGTCCCTAGCCCTGTCCTTTTCTCTCTTCCCATGTCTAGATACTGTTGGTTTAAGAGAGGGCTTCTTTGAAGCATTGCTTTGAGCTTTCTTTCTCTTAACTTCATGAACCCTATGGATGTGATAGAGATCCCTTAAATCAATCTTAATCCATCCATATTTTGGCGAGAAGCCATCCAAGCTATATTTATTTAAATCCCAAGCTATTTTCTCTAATATTCTAATTTCTTTAACCTTCTTTCTGAACGTTATGATCAACTCATCCTCCTTAAGTATCAACTCTCCTAAATCGCATCCATTAACCCTTTTCCTGAACCAAGCCTTTGATAGATCGAATTCCAAGTAGTGTTAGTGGGGTTTTATCGTGATGATGACTTTCCAATGTTTAAATCTGTAAAGCGTTTCTTTCACCCTGACGAATCTCCTTTTTACTATGGGTTTATTTCTACCTCTCCTCCCCCTGATATAATTTCTTCTCCACGAATTGATGATTGAGTAGGCCACTTTAATAGCTGAATCAACATAATGTGAAGCGTAATCCCAACTTCTTAATAACTCATTTCTTAAATTCCTTTTAAACTCTCTAGACTTTGGAATTATGGGTATCAAGCGTTTAACATAGTAATACCTCTTTATTCTCTTCTTCCCCTCCCTAACCATATAATAATTCTTTTGTCTTTTCTTAATCCACTCTATGTTATCCCAGATTATGTCTATCGTTTTTTGAAGAAGACACCTATAGCTATTTAAGAATTCAGTTATGTCATAACCATGTTTTACTTTATAGCTAAGGATCTTGTATGAGTTTCTTTGCACCTTCTACCACCTTCTTATACTTATGTGATCTCATCCCGTATAGCTTTCCAGCAAAATGAGATATTATTGTAATTAGATCTTCAATAAGCTCTTCTTGCAGACTTTTCTCCTCATGATTTATCACAATTATCTCCGTTCCATAGCTCTTAAAGAATTCCTCCAAGGTCTTGAATCCAAATCTTGTTAACCTATCTGGGTATGCAATGATGACTTTAGAAACCTCTTTATTTATAACCATCCTTAGTAGCTTCTGGAAACCTCTCCTATCTTCCTTTAACCCTGAACCCACATCCTTCAATATCTCTATCTCCCATCCCCTTTCCCTAGCGTAGCTTTTGATTAATTCAATCTGCCTCTCCAAATCATCCTTTTGAGTATGTGATGAAACCCTAGCATAACCTATAACTCTTCTTTTCTCATGAATTCCTAAAATCCTCTTTATCTCCGATTCAGGAACCCTACGCTTACCACCAATAGTCCTAACACACCTAATCTTCCCTTCCTTATCCCACTTCTGAATAGTCCTAATATGAACTCCTAACAGCTTTGATGCCTCCTTCATAGTATATAACCGTTCCATCTACACCTACCAAATATTACATTTACCTATCAAATAATTAACTGTTACACAAGGCTTTTAACAACCCTACGATACTCGTTAATGAAATCCAATGCATATTCATCAGCCTTATATTCAGTCCCTCTATGCACTCCACCATAATTCCTAAGATGATGATAATACTCATGTAATATCACGAATGGATTACTATAATACTCTCCAGACTGGATATAAATCGTCTTATCCCTAAGCGAATATACTGCTAAAGCCCTCGAACAACCCTTAACCCTCTTAACCCTGACTCTAGGAGGGGATATATTATGGTATTTAGATAATAGATTTAATGCATACTCGACATTTCCATTTAAAATAAGGTATACTATATATGCCTTAAAGTAGCTATCCCTCGATATCACCAACTTCACCGGAGATGATGCTTCTCAAGATACAACTCTAGATAAGACTTTAGGATCTTCTTATCCGGATCTATGTCAAGCCTAGTTATAAATTCCCTGAGGGTGTCCTCAACCTCTCTCGCATGAGACTCGTCCCTAGCATGTAGCTCAACCTCGATAAAGTCTCCGAGGCCCTCAACATAATCAAGTGATATCTTTATCTCCCCATACCTATATATTCTCCTAGTTTTACGTATCACGGCATATATCTCGAATCCAAGTCTATTAAATAACTCGAGAAACAGGTTATAGTCATTCACTTTAGACTCGATCTCATACCTCGTCTTAGCCCTATCAGATATTCTAGGTCCTTTATACGTGATGAAGTATCCAGAATCTGACACCCTTATTCTAAGGGCTTCGTCAGATAACTTAAAGTCTCTACATGGATGCTGGAGATAATAATCCACCTCATACTCCTTACCAACATATTCAGCGCCTATATCCTTAAGTCTATTTAGAATACCCCTATAATTATATACTCTATACTTTAATTCGACCTCGATCATATGGACCAACTAAGACCCTGCTATAAGCCTCGAGATATATTCTTCAATCCTATCCATAGCCTCATTAATCATATGCTCGGGTGGGAGTGTAACTATCCTGACATGGCTCCTACCATATACTCCAAAGCCGCTACCATGTACTAGGAATACGCCGGCTTCAGTCAACAACTTATACGCGAAATCCTTATCATCAGAAAGCTTCTCATCGGTTATACGTGGAAATATATAGAATGCCGCCTTCGGCTTAGTAGACTCAAAAACCCCAATATCCATAAGCCTCTTATATATAAGCTCCATCCTACTCCTAAACTTATTATTCATCTCTATAATATGGTCTTGAGGACCTTCTAAGGCGGCTAAAGCAGCGTATTGAGCAGGTGTATTTATACATAGCCTTAACCTAGCTAGTTTCAGGAGATACTCCCTCACCCTCTCTCTAACATCCTCCTCTACATTAGCTAGGTAGACATATCCAACTCTCCAGCCAGTCATTAGGTAAGCCTTGGAGAAGCCGTTCATCACAAATACTGGTACATCGTTTGATAAAGACGCGGGTGAACTATAGTCTACATCATCAAATATAATCTTATTATATATCTCGTCTGAGACTATCGGAATATTATACTCCCCAGCCAAGTCAACGATCTCTTTAACATCATTACTACTATATACTGCTCCAGTAGGGTTGTTTGGGTTGATCACTACAATATACCTAGTCCTATCACTAATCTTTCTCCTAATATCATCTATATCAGGTCTCCAACCCTCCTCCTCAATCATCCTATACTCGACTGCCCTACCATTATAGATTATGGGTATACTTAGATAGAGTGGATATGCCGGGGAGGGGATTAGAATCTCGTCACCAGGCTTCAATAATATCCTAGTTACAAAGCTTATCGCTTCGGAGACACCTAATGTAATTATGATATCATCCGGGTCTACATCAACATTATTTATCGACTTCTCATGCCTCGCTATAGCTTCCCTCAACTCCCTCAAGCCATGTGAAGGACCATAGTAATTCCTATTTTCAAGCATAGCCTTATAAGCTGCTTCAATAATATGCCTAGGAGTCTTGAAATCATATTTAAGTGGATCACCTATATTCAAATATATTATCCTCATCCCCCTACGCTCTAGATCCTCTGCTACAGGGACTAAATCCCTAATAGCATATTTAACATACTCTAAATCCTCAACCAAGTTAATCTTCATATCCATCAACCCGGGTCGACTTAGACTGAAATTAAATTACTATAATACTAAATTTAATATCTCATATTCTTTAATCTCAAAATATATTATATCAAATTTCAGTTTTCAATGACTTCAAATTCAGCCTCTAAAAGACTCTTAATACCTGTATATTCCCCTTCGACATCCTTAACAATCTTATATTTACCCGGCTGAGCATCATTGAGTGATGCCGATAGT
>Ga0190363_1001609_pt1 | contig 13288 bp, 16 predicted proteins | sample 48721867_MG_FD_161272 | JGI IMG/M metagenome (GOLD analysis project Ga0190363, IMG submission 161272) | Hydrothermal vent microbial mat bacterial communities from Southern Trench, Guaymas Basin, Mexico - 4872-18-6-7_MG | ecosystem: Environmental > Aquatic > Marine > Hydrothermal vents >...
CAATACTTAAGGTCCTGGAAACCGAAGCTGCAAGAGATGGGTTAAGCGATGTCGAAATCTACAGGATCCTAGCTGAACTTCAGAAGAAAGGAAAACTGAAAGCCATAGTAAATTACGAATCAGTTAAAAATGTCCTTAATAAGCTCAAAGCGGAAGGAAAGGTTAAGTGTGAAGAAAATTTGTGGAAACTACATTAGATGAATAATGAGTATTTAGGTGTAACATTTTATTAAATCGCTTATATTAAACAATATTCTAGGTTGGATAGGTTGGTCATGCTGATATTTGTTGATGAATCGGGACAACCTCATCAAATTAGTGAAGGACCCTATGTTTTATCTTCTGTAGCTATTGATGAAAAAGATCTTGACGAAGTAAATGATTCGGTTTCTGAATTTATTAACAATGTTAGGAAGAGATTCAACATTTATGTTGACGAGATTCATACAAAATATTTGGTTAAGGGGAATTATGCGTGGAAAAGCGTGCATATGGAGGAGCGTGCTATATTATTCCAAGAATTTGCAAACATCATTTCAAGCCTTAATATTACTTTAAACATCGTTTCCGCGGTTAAGAAGAGGCCTGGCGTTGTAATTTCTAGCCCTCATGGTATAAGAAGACATGTAATAAGGATGTTGCTGGAGCGTTTATATCTTACACCTTCGGAGTACAATGTCGCTATAATTATTTTTGACTCCTTCAGCATTAAAATGGATGCTAATATTAGGAAAGAGGTTGAAGAAGCTATCGAAGCATCTCTTTCACCGCAAACATACAGGCTATACGTTTCATTTTCGGATTCAAAGAAGGAACCTGCATTACAAATAGCAGACTATGTAGCGTACTTAATGAAACACATTCTCATGAAACAATATAAATGGAGTAAGTTTGATTTCGAAAGAGCTTTCTTAACGATAGAGTCTAAAATAAGAAGATGTCCTCACGATAACACCTACGAAGGATGCGGCCTTAAGATATGGGAAATAGAGTGAAAAACAAACCAGAAGTTAGAACATGTCCCTGCGGTCCGCGGCCATGAGGGACCGCTCCCCGCAGGGTTCTCTAGGAGGCCAGCGGCCAAAAGGGACCGCCGCCTCCATAATATACTATAGTTTTTAAAAGTTATAAGTGATTATGGAAAATATTCTTTGATCTTTAAGAACTTTTCCCCAGCTATGTTGGTTTCAAGTGTTTTTATTTGGAAATCGATAAATTAGAGGTTTGGTGTAGTTATTTGGGTCATGAGTTAACTACATAACAGCAGTCACAATATTTTGTCTTGGGTGATCTTATTCCTCTAAAATATGTAGTTAAGAAAGTAAAAGGCCACTACTACGTTTATCTTCAGGGAAGGAATAGTGAAGGAAAAGTAGTGACAAAATACATAGGGCCTCTTGAGAAAATCGTGGAAACCTATTTGGAATCTAAAGAGAAAGTTTGGTGGGCCCGGGGGGATTTGAACCCCCGACCACCGCCTCGTGAGGGCGGCGTCCTAACCGGGCTAGACGACGGGCCCCGTCGAATTATTTTTCTAAATGGGACTGTGGCTTATATTTTTCTACTTTCTCTTATGTAAGCTATTATCTTATGTATTGTAATGGCTATTAGCGGGACTATTCCGTTTTCCTCGGTTAACCCATTAACTTTAATGGGTGTTGCTAGTGATGCTTCATATTTTGAAAATGCTGCTTCAGATCCGGGTAGTATTAGGGCTACTTTCTTGTTTTCTTCTAGTTCTTTTAGAACACTATCGATTTCCTCACCTTGGCCTAATACTATGAAGCATTTTTCGGGTTTAATTATTTGTAATGTGTCCTCTAAGCCTTCGGTTATTAATATTGGTCGTCCAAGTTTGTATGCGAGCTTACTTACTTCAGCTAATCCTGTTTGTGCAGCGCTTCCTGAAACTCTAGAAAGCACGAGTAATGGTACTTCATGTTTCTTAGTATATGTTAATATGAATCGTGCTATATCTGATAATCTCTGAACACTACTTATATTGTGAACTATAATGTAAAGCATAATGCTCAATCCTCTATGAGTTTCTCTAGAACAACAGAAGCTATTGCCTTAGATAAAGGTACTGGAACTGACTCTCCAACCTGGTTAAATTGTGCATCTCTACCTCCTAAGAAAACGAAGTTATCAGGATACCCCATGAGTCTTGCCTGCTCTCTAACTGTTAAGAATCGGTCTTCGAAGGGGTGAATGAACCTTGATGATCCGAGAACGGTTGGTGCAAGTTTTTTAGGGTGAAGTCTTATTAGGTTTGGAAGAAGTTTTCCTTTAAATCCTTCGTAACGTATAAGTGCCTGACCCCATTTTACCTTAGCTATTCTCCTAAGCTTCCTTGGACTTAAAGGTACAGGTTCATGATTCGGTACTTCTGAGCTACCGGGTTCAGGAAGGTCCTTGAGTGCTTCTTCAACGGTAATATATTTTTTAACTGTTCTCTTAGGCTTTATTTTAATGTTCGAAATAAATACTCTAACTCTATGAGAGGGTGTACCGTAGTCTTCAGCTCTTAGAATGTTGAAAAATATGTTACTATATCCTGCGTTTCTAAATTCCCTACGTAAAGCATGTTTTAATCCATCATCAAGTATTTGGGGGACATTTTCCATTATGAAAATTCTAGGTTTAAGACATTTTACAATCCTAATGAACTCTAATGTTAATTGACCCATAGGATCCGAGTATAGCCTATCCAATGGTTTCTCTTTTCTACGCGGATTAGCTCCGGTAAATGGTTCGCAAGGGGGACTTCCTATAACAACATCTATATCTTTTCCGTCTAAGATTTTGAATATGAAATCACAACCTATGTCCCTTATATCTTCAGTTACAACTATGGCTTCCGGAAAGTTCGCCTTATATGTTTCAGAGGCAAGTTTAAAATTATCTATTGCTAAAACAATGTTAAACCCTAAATCGTAAAAACCCTTTGCAAAACCTCCAGCTCCACAGAATAAATCCACTAAATTTATCTTCTCCCTCATTTTCCACTTTTTTCCTCACTATAAACTATCTTTTCCAATTCAGCTATTTTCCTACGTAAAAACTCAACTATTCTTGAATTATCAAAATACTCAAGAGACATTCCACATCTCGGACATCTAAAACCGTTTTCTAATGCTTCATCAAATGTAAATCTTACTCCACAATTCGGACAAATGTAAAATGTATTTGTTTCCTCGTATCTTAGTCTTTCCCGTAATTTATTTAATGTAATCATTTTTCTTGAACGAATTATTCCTAACAATCTGTCCCTCTCTATTCTCCAATAGTACGTGTACCATTCTCCATTTTTTCCTTTGGTTCTCCTATAAGAAACAAGTCCTTGCTCTGATAAAAGATACAGTTGTTTCCTCACTACATTAAGCTTTAATCCAAGCCTCTTAGCTATTTCCTCATCGTTTACTTCTTCGCCTATTTTGTAAAGTTCAGCAAAAATTTTCGCTGCTTGCTCACCTAACATTAGTTTAACGAATTCTATTATGTCGTTTTTTCTCTTCAACTTTCTTAATCACCTTCTTCCCTTTCTCGCAGGGTTCTACCTGGATTTTCGCGTTTCTAAATTTCATGTAGAGTTCTCTTCCTTCAAAGAGTCTATCTAGGAATATTGCTAAAGCAGCTACTTCGGAATGTGGCTGATGACCTATTGCAATATTGTAATCAGCTAACTTGTAATACTCTATCGGTACTTTTTCTGCTCCAACTATTATTAATTTATCTTTATTAGAATTCCTTAATTTAGGTATTATGTAGTCTACGGGCAAACCATACATTGTTAAATGAATAACCTCTCCTCCATGCTTTCTCCATTCATTAATGAATTTTTTAGCACTAACACCCTGAATTATTTCGAATTCTCCACCCCAGTTCTTTACAACTTTTCTTAAACTTTCAACAACTTTATTGTCAACAATATCTGCGAGAACAAGTCCTGATGCTCCAAAAGCTCTAGCAACTAAACCCACATGAGTTGTAATTCTCTTATCTCTTTCAGGTCTATGGCCAAGTCTGAGAACAAATACTTTCAACTTAGAGTCCCTGAAAGCTAACTAATATGAAATTAATTGGGCATTATTTCTCCTAAGCTTCTTTAAGGCTGAACCTATGTTTTCTCTAAAAACATGGATTTCGCATGTATAATATCCGTTATGTTTATCAACTATTTTTAACGGTAACATAATGTCACTTAACCTGCTTTCCGGTATTTTAGCAACTATTTTTACAATTTCTTTCGTAAATGCTTCTCTTATCTTATGTAGTAGTTCATCAATACCTATTTTCTTCTTAGCTGAAATGTTAACATAAGCTATAGTATTATCGTACCGTTTGGATAGCATATTCTTTATGAACTCTGTTTTACCATTTAATTCATTTACATTTTCAACTAAATCTATTTTGTTAAACGTAACTATCATAGGTTTTCCTGTAACACCTATCTTTTCTAGGGTTTCGGAAACACCGTTAATTTTTCTGCATATTTCCTCTAAACTTTCTGAAATGTCAATAACTAAAATTATTAGTGAAGCTTCAATTATTTCTTCAAGTGTTGAATAGAACGCTTCAATTATTTCTACGGGTACATAATCTATGAAACCTACAGTATCCATTACTAATACTTTAATTTTATTATCTAGGTAAAGGGCTCTATGTTTAGGTGAAAGTGTAGTAAAGGGTTCCTCACCTACCTTTCTTCGTATACCAGTTAATGCATTAAATAGTGATGTTTTGCCCGCGGACGTGTACCCTACTATTGCTATAGTGTTTATTCCTACTTTCCTTCTACTTTTTCTAAGCTTCTCTCTTAGCTTCCTTAGCTTTTCCAAATCCCTTGTAATTTTTGTTATTCTACGTTTTATCATTAAGTAGTAAGCATCAATATCGTATCTTCCGGAACCTAAGAATCCTGGGAGTTCACCTAGTTTTCTTTGCCTAATCCATTCCTTAACTATAGGTTTAATATGTTTAAGTTTAGCAAGCTCTATTTGTAATTTAGCCTCTTTCGTACCTGCATGTTCATCAAATATTTCAAGTATTAGCTGTACTCTATCTAGAACGTTTACATTACCAAGGCTCTTATAAATATTGAAAAATTGTACTGGTTTTAAACTTCCATCAAAAATTAATGTTATATCTTCTTTTTCCTTATCTTGCATGCTCTTTATATACTCTACAAGTTCCATAAATTTTCCTTTTCCAAGGAAAAACCTTGGATCAGGTTTTTCCCTGTTCTGAGAGAAGATCTTGACTATAGTGTAGCCTAAGGTTTCTGAAAGAGCTATGAGCTCCTTTATTCTACCCTTATTTCTTCCATTAACTGTGATTATTACTGCTTTCTTCACTAATCTCCCTTCTTTTTCCTTATAACTACAATATCCCCTAAGGTTAAGTCTTTATCTCCAATTCGTTTTGTAACGTACTCTTCAACTGTTGGTTCGAGAAGTTTTATACCTAAAATTTTCTCTAATCTTTTAGCTAAATCTATTGGTGGAGTTAATCTTCCTTGTTCTATTCTTCTAAGAACAGATTCTTTTTCTTTAACCTTTTGCGCTAAAACGCTAAGAGACCAACCTAGTCTCTCTCTAGCGCTTTTAATTCTTTGGGCATAGTCTTCGACAACCTCGTACTCCACATCTAGACTCGGGGTTCTTCTAAAAGGTAGTTTTGGCTTAGTATGTGGCTGCGCTATTTTCTGCTTTCTTACACTAACTACACTAGTGTAAGATGTGTTTTTACGACTCACCACTTTTATATAGCATACATTACATACTGTAAGTTCGGCTCCTTCAACGTAGACTCTGTACGCTTTACCTACTATAGGTCTACCGCAAAGTTCGCACTCAACCATGTTGCTTATCCACACCTCTTAAGCTAGTTTACTATAGCAATGTTATTTAATTGCTTCCTTTTATCACTAAACATTTATAAAAGTCCGCGACAACATTAACTTATTAATGTGCTTACTGGATAGTATTTTCGGAGAGGTTTAGGGTAACTATGGCTATTGCTAGCGATAAGGGGTTTCAAGATTTTGAAGCGCTAATAGAGTATGTTAAGCATTTAGAAAGGAGACTTAGAGAATTAGAGTCTGAAAGAAACAGTTTGAGAAGGGAGCTTGATTATTATAAGAGCGAACTTGAAAAACTACTTGCCCCACCATTAATTGAGGGACAGCTTTTAGAAATACTAGACAACAATAGAGCTATTGTCAAAAGCAGTACAGGGCCTAATCTAGTTGTTTACATAAGCGGAGCCGTAGATAGATCAAAACTGGTTCCTGGAGCTGTCGTCGCGCTTAACCAGAGAGGCTCAGCGATTGTAGAAGTGCTTCCATCACATGTTGACCCATTAATTAAAGGTATGGAGGTTATTGAAAGGCCTGAAACAACATACGACGATATCGGTGGCTTAAGCGAGCAAATTAGAGAGCTAAGGGAAACTGTAGAGTTACCTCTTAAACATCCCGAGTTATTTAAAGAAGTAGGAATAGAGCCTCCAAAGGGAGTACTACTTTACGGCCCACCAGGCTGTGGAAAAACATTATTAGCTAAGGCTGTTGCTCATCATACAAATGCTACATTCATTAGGCTTGTAGCATCAGAGCTTATAAGTAAGTGGATTGGTGAATCAGCACGCTTAGTTAGGGAGGTTTTCAGATACGCTAGAATGAAAGCTCCATCAATAATATTCATTGACGAAATAGATGCAATTGCGGCTAAAAGACTTGATGTTGGAACAAGCGGTGAAAGAGAAGTTCAAAGAGCACTGATGCAATTGCTTGCTGAAATAGACGGCTTCGATCCACTAGGTAACGTTAAAATTATTGCCGCTACGAATAGACCTGACATACTAGACCCAGCACTACTAAGACCAGGAAGATTCGACAAACTAATAGAGGTACCACTACCTGATGAGAAAAGCAGACATGAAATATTTAAAATACACACCCGTAAAATGAAGTTAGCAAGCGACGTAGACCTCTGGGAATTGGCTCTTAAAACAAAGGGAGCTACAGGAGCCGACATTAAAGCCATATGTATGGAAGCCGGAATGAACGCTATAAGGGAAAATAGAACTTTGGTTACGAGAAAAGATTTCCTAAAGGCCATAGATAAGGTTATGAAGAAACTTGCGAGATCTAAAGAAACACTTACAACATCAATTTAGCTTAATTACTTTCTAAACTAAATTAGGTTGAATATTGAAATGATAATTAGAAAGCCTTCTCAAAGAGAATTACTTATGCTCCGCAGTATAGCGAATTATCAATTCGGATATCCCTATGGTGAAAAGCTTATTCCTGACGATATTATAGTCTCTATTTCTCCAACAACTGGTAGAATTAGGAACGTATATTACAATAACGAAATAATAGTTACGTTAAGACCTTCAGACTTTTTCTTCTCACTACACATGCTAGGTGGTGAGATTCTTAGAAAAAACTCGCCTAAACCCATGTTTAGAGTTGTAGTGAGAGATGACGTTGTAAACTTCGTTAGTGAAGGAAGAGACGTTTTTGCCAAACACGTTATAGAAGTTGATCCTGAGATTAGAGCAGGTGGCGAAGTTATAGTTGTCGATAAAAATGACAACTTATTAGCAGTAGGTAGAGCTAAGTTAAGTTCTCATGAAATGCTAAGTTTTAAAAGGGGTATTGCTGTTAAAGTTAGACACGCTAAGCGAGAGTAGGTGCTTAAGCGGAATGTCTTCAAAAATGGAATTCATAATTAAAGATACAATAGATCTTTCAAACTCAACATTAATAACGGGTTTCCAAGGAATAGGGGCTGTAGGTTACATAGCTGTAAAACATTTAGTTTCAGAGCTTAAACCTAAGAAAATAGGTTACATAATCAGTAAGTACATGGCGGATACCGTGTTTTTCGAAAACAACAGAGTACTCTTACCTTACGAAATATACTTTTACAGCAATGGAAAACAGAAAGTAGTCTTTATTCTCAATAATGTACAGCCACTTATGAATGAAAGAGTAGAATATGCAAGTAAGCTCATACTTTGGGCGAAAAGGAACAAAATATCAAAAGGAATATTTATTGGAGGTCTTGACAAAAGCACTAAAGAGGAAGATGAAAAGGACCTTTTCAAGTGTGTACCGTCATCATTGTTTAAAGAAAAAATACCTGGTCCTATATTAAGTAAGGAATTAATGATAATCGGTCCTCTAGCATTATTAGTAGCTTTCTCTGAAATATACGATTTCCCATCATTAACGATTTTACCTTATGCTGAAGTATTAAGACCCGATCCTGCTGCAGCAGCAGTAGCAGTTAACGTAATAAATGAAATGTTAAGTCTCAACGTCGATGTAAATAGGCTTTATGAAGACGCTAAAGTTATTGAGGAGCGTGTTAAGAGGTTTGAAGAATTTCAGAAAGCATTAGAAAGCAGAGTTAAGGAAAGAGCTTCACATTACATGTAGGTAATCTTTAAGCTTCCTTATTAATCCCCCTATGTCCTCATCGTAATGCTTAATTACATGAATTTTGAATGTATTTTCTAATTTCTTAGCTAAGTTTAATACTTGTTCCTCTAAATCCTTTTGTAAAATTACAAATAATACTAAGTCGTACTTCTTTCCATGTTTTGAAAGATAATTTAACACAACATCAAAGCTTTCCTTTAAGACCTTCTCATCATATTCTTTCTCATGCTGAGATAGGGGATATGTTTCCGCTAATTCCTCAGGTACTATGCCAAAGTAGGGCATAAACGCTAAAATATGAAGCTTTTGAAGATCTTTTTCCATTTTTATTGCATTATATATTTGTGATCTTGTCAAAGGTTTTTCCTCAAGACCGAAAATTATCATAGCTTTTTCGAAAAATTCTGGTGGAGCATATTTTGCTAAAACCCATTTCCTATGCCTTACGACTTCAGGTCTGCTAAGTGAAAGGCTATCGTATAGGAATATTCCGGAAACTTCAGGTTTAGATATTGGATGATGTTTTTCAACATATTCAACATACTTTATTAGTTCTTTGAATGCTCCTAGAAGCGATGGGTGCGCTCTACTTTTCTCCTCAAGAAGATCCCAGAGCGAATTTTCCCTTATTGCTTCACGTATCCTCTTTATTTCCTGCCATATTATGTAGAGATTATGTATCGCAATGAGTTTTACTCGTTTACTTCTTTTTAAAGATAGAAGTTCCTCGATTGTATACTTACTACATATCGGACATGAGCAAGGGAGTTCTTTAAGTTCTCTAAGCCTTAAGGTTCCATGGGGGAATATTAATCTTTCATCTTTAGCATAAAGAATATATGAGGCTGAATCAAAAGTATCTATGCCTAATGCTACAGCGAAAGGGAAAAACATTGGATGTCCTGCTCCGAAAAGATGAACAGGATAGTTTGGCGGAATAGTTGTTTTCACAGTTACTATCATTTTTACAAGTGTTCGGTAATCGTATTTTTCAAGTAATTGTGTTGGACTACCTATGCTAACCATTTTATATTGTAGCATTTCTAAAAGCTTCTCAGCACTGTACTTCAACAGGTCAAGATATCTTCCACCTTGAACAGGATATACCCATATGGTTTTTCCGTTTTCCATGTACTTAGTGCTTAGTTTAGCTCTTCTTATGGTTTCTTCAACAGTCCATTTTGCTTCATCATATGAAGCATGTCCTCCTGTGGGTACGTCTAAAATTACGGCTATGTCCGATCCTATTTTCTCTTGAAACATAACTATTTCCTGCGGTTCAACTTCTACATCACCATATTCTAAGATTTGATATCCTCCTGAATCAGTCATTATTGGTCCTGTAAAGCCTAAAAATTCGTGAAGTCCTTGCGATAATACCTTCTGTTCACAATGCTTCTTAAGAATATAAGCATTGGTTATGATAGCATTATAGCCTATTTTTCTTATGGTGTTTAAATCAACTTCCTGATGTAATGGATTTATTACGGGAAAAAGTGTTGGTGTAGTTATTTTGCCGTGAGTTGTTATGAGCGTTCCTAATCTTCCAGCTAAGCTCTTATCCTTAATTTCAAATATTTCGCTTCCTTCACTCATTTCGCTAATTCACTCTCTTTAGACTCAATATAGTCGTTAAAGAGCTTTCTTATCCTATCAGCTATAGGGCCTACTCCTTCAACACCTTTCTCAGTTATTCTTATTCTATCGCCAACCATAACTACTCCTGCTTCCTCATGAACCTTAACTAGGTTAGGGAAGTACTTCTTAAGTATTTCCGCGAATTCTCTTGCATCGAAAAGCAGTTTCTCTTTAGCGATAATTTCAGCTATTACATCTCCTCTAATTATGACCTTAGGATATGTTTCATCCCCTGCTCTCACTTCGACAAGGCTTATGTTCAATGATGGATGATCAAATCCTGAAAGTTTGCCTTCAAAAGTTTTTCCATCTCTTGTTATCACGAGAACTTTTCTGTCCAATAACTCTGCTAAGTCCATTAGAAACCTTCGTTGTGCCGTGCTACTCATTTTCGTCTCCCGTAGAAATGGATAAGGGTAAGGATATATAAGGGGGTTACGGTCTCAAGAAAACATGTCGGTGTGAAAATATGGTGAAGAAAATTTTAGCAATTAAGGGAAAGGTTGAATCAGTAGAGTTAGGAAAGGTACCGAAAATATACTTGTACAAAATAGTATCTTCAGATAAGGAAACGATAGTGAATTTGGAGTTACACGAAAATCTTAAAGTAGTTGAAGAAGGAGATATGGTTTCATTAGAAATTTTTGAGGGTAAACCAAGGAGAATAAGTGAAAAAGACTTTGTTGGTAAAGGATATTTGTTTAAAATAGAAAGTGAGAATTCAAGATCAAAATACATATTCTCAATAGGAGGCTTTATAATGACGCTTGTAAGTAACAAAAGCATTAACGGATTAAAGAATGATAAAGAATACTACATAAGGCTTCAGAAAACATAGCACTTTACGGTTACTTTTAAATTCTTAGAAAAATTTAGGGGGAATGTTGGAGAGGCAGTTTGTTTACACGCTAGCTCTGATAGTTCTTAGCTTAATACTCCTAATTTACTCAGCGTTAGGTTTTCAAGGATTCATTGCAGCAGTGCTTAATGGATTAACGGTGTTACCAATAAATCTTGTAGTATTAATCCCATTAGTATTGATCACTATGTATATTGGTTTTAAAAGAACATCTATTCTTCTGAGAATAATAGGTAAACATGGATCGGTTAATGTGGGGAAAGCGTTTATCCTAAAACCTATGATCGAGAACCTAAGTGAAGAGGAGTTAAAGAATGTTATGGTTGAGTTAAGTTCTTTCATAAGATTCCTACATGAAAAAAATATTCTATTTGAATTATCATTTGTGAGTATTGGTTCTAAAAAACCATTCCTAGTTAAACTTAGTATTCATAATAGCGATGTTAATGTTCACGATTTTGTTAGAACAAACTTTAAAATGTTCTGTAAAAAATGGAGCATCATTGATAAGGAACAGTTTTTTACGAACGCTAGAACTTTATCGCTCATAGAAAACCCTTTTTTCTAAAATACCTTACGATCCCATTGGACTTTGAAATAGTAGTTTACAATGTTGAAGGGTTTAATATAAAAAGGGATGCTATAAATCAGGAGGACTTATCAAACAATATTTGTATTGGAGAAATAGTGGGTTCTAATAAACCATATTGTATAAGGGTAAATGAAATGCTACGACATACACTTATTGTAGGAACTACAGGTTCAGGAAAGACAACTACAGCTTCAATTATATGTTCTAATCTTTTGAAGAAAGGAAAGAAAATCGTAGTTCTAGATTGGAATGGCGAATATTATGAAATTCTTAAGAAGTTAGGTGTTAAGGACGAATATATTGTTTTATTTGATAAACATAACCCCCTAAGGATAAATCCGTTCGAGTATAAATCAGAAGAAAATTATGAGGAATACGTCGAGCAAATAATAGATATTCTTGAAAGCGTTTTACAATTAACAACCCCGCAAACCTACTTCCTATATCAAACATTTATTAATAAGAGGAAAGATATTAGCTCCTTTAAAGCTCTTTTAGAAACCCTATCTAAAGAAACCTTTGATAGCGAAGGATACGCCGGCAGGGAAGCAAAATATGCCTTAGTCAGGAAAATTAGACCTTTAACATGTTCTACTGCTAAACAGATTTTTTCAAAAACTAGTAATTTAGAAACAATATTTAACAGAGAAAACTATGAGCCTAAGATATTTATTGTAGATTTAAGTTGGATAACTAATACCACCCTAAGGAAGCTATACACTCTCTTCTTGTTAAAGTCGGTATTCGATAAAGTCGTCCATAAGAGTAGGAATCGTAGTATGCTGAAATACTTAATAGTGATAGATGAAGCACACAATATTCTTGTCGAAAATAATGAATTATTGCAAAGAATATTTTCTGAAATTAGGAAGTTTGGTGTAGGATTGGTAGCTATTTCCCAAAGCATTATTGAATTACCTAATTACGTAATAAGAAATACAAATATGAAAATATTTCATGCAATTAGATCCTTTAAAGACATAAAAGAGGTTATGGGATTAATGCCTCCGCATGCTAATGTTCAAAATATTCTAATAAGTTTAGCTGTCGGAGAAACGTTAATTTTTGATAATATATCTAAGTATCCTGTTAAGGTAATGGTTAAATCTCTAGATTAAATAGTTTTTTATTTCGTTAAAGTCTAGAATTAAGGTCCAATCTATTAGTTTCCTAGAGCATTTCTTTTTACCAAATATTATCTCGGAAATTTCGTTTACTAATTCACTAACGCTTTTAGATGTAGCATCTATTTCACAGATTTTTTCTCTCTTGAAATTAGAGAGAGCATTAGCTGTATTTACTCCTAGTACTTCAGCTAAAACATTTTCTTTAATTTTTCTTTCATTCCATCCTCTACTTTTAAGTCGCTGATAAAGAGTGTTCGGATTTATTCTTAATATAAAATACATAGAAACTGCTTCTTCAGGAAAAATTTCGCCATAATGTGTATCGACAATAACTATTTCATGTTTAGTCGAACATATATAATTTAATATGTCGTTTACTACCGCATCTTCATCTATAATATACGTTTCTCTTTCTTCATCATATTCTATAATTAATTTCTTGGATAAAGCATATTCTGAAACATTAATGTATAGTGCATTTAGTTTTTTAGAAAGTTCTCTTGCTATAGTTGTTTTACCTGATCCAGGAACTCCTCCGATCAGTATTACTTTTTTAGAGCAACTATAAGACATTATTATGTAATCACTGAGTTTAAAATTAAGTTTTGGTTTAG
>Ga0190363_1001610_pt1 | contig 13286 bp, 12 predicted proteins | sample 48721867_MG_FD_161272 | JGI IMG/M metagenome (GOLD analysis project Ga0190363, IMG submission 161272) | Hydrothermal vent microbial mat bacterial communities from Southern Trench, Guaymas Basin, Mexico - 4872-18-6-7_MG | ecosystem: Environmental > Aquatic > Marine > Hydrothermal vents >...
AAACATGGTGATGTGAGGGAAATGCTGAAAATTCAAGACATGCTTAAATTTCTAACGATATCTGCTGTGAATCCTGAGGTTGTTAGAAGGGCAGCAAATTTGAGAGCTGAGTTAATGCTTAGAGGTTTGAGCGTGCCGGATATTGACGTTCTTATAGCTTGTACAGATGAAAATGCCGAGATTTTAACTTTTGATAAAGATTTTGAACCATTAGGGGAGTTGAAAGTGAATATCACAGTTTTGGACTAATCTTTCTGGGAGAGCTAAGTTTTTAGCAAATTAAAAGTAAATCAAATGAAAACTTCCCAAAGTTGATTCCTTTTATGAGTTATCTGGGAAATTTGGGATCCCCTCAGAGCAATTGCCAAATGGCAGAATAACGATTTCTTCAGAAAATCCCGAAAGCTCGAAATCCCCTTTTGTCTTAAACCGTGTCTGATCTCTAATCTGAACCCCAGAACATCAAAAATTGCATATATCGTGGCAGAAAGAAGGAACATTAACGTTGATGCAAGCATAACGATGGCGATGTAGTCTGGCAGGAGCATCTCACCGTACATATTCCAGATTGCGCTTTTGGAGATATATCTGTTTCGAGCATAGTTTTGAGTATAGTTTTTGAGTATAGTTCAGCTTAAAAATTTAATTTGAAAAAATTAGTGCAATTTAGTCTTACGACCCCAATTTATGTTTGTATATTATCAAAAGCGTAGCAACAACCCTGATATTGGTCCAGATTGCCAAAAGGATTATAAGAGGTTTTACCAATCCAGCAAGACAGAAAATCATCATTGCAAAAATCCTTTCATCTCTCTTTCCGATTAGATATTTCAGAGAGGGAATTGCTGAGTAAGCACTCTCAAAGAACGCCGCCTTATACTTCTCTGTTGAATAGCTTATCATCACGGAGCCGAAAATGGCGAAGGCAAGGACTATCCAGAAGTAGATGCTGAGGTTCGACACATAAGCTAAGGTAACAAGGAAAATGAAATCAACGTATCTGTCGAGCATGGAGTCTGTATACTCCCCAATTCTGCTTTTTCTCAGGCTTGCCCTCGCAATCTCTCCGTCACATCCATCGATGATCGAGCTGATCTGGTAAACAATGCCAGCCAAAGGTACGCTGAAAAATAGAATTAGAGATGATAAGATCCCCGATAAGAAGGATACAAAGGTCATCTGATTTGGTGTGAAATGATCTACGAGCAGTTCACTCAAGCGAAGGGAAATTCTCCTGTTGAGGTATTTTGCAACGTATCCGTCTCCAGCCCCCTTTATCGAGTTTCTGACGATGAATTTTCTTGCTTTCTTTAGATCTTCAACCGTATCCACATCCATCCAGAAATATCCGGAAACTTCTGTAACTGGGATCTTTGCTTTTTTTACGATCTCGCTAAGCTCGACAACTTCCTTTTCCCTAACGAGCGATTCCGCGTGTTTATAGATATCCTTTGAGAGAATGAAAAAGCCCGTGTCGACACAATCGAATTCTTTAAGTTTTTTTCCGATATCTTCTACCCTGCCATTCCTGCATCTGACCTTTGTTGACTCCTCAAGATCAACGTAGGCTGGTTCTCTGTCGACTATCAGTCCTTCTCCCTCTACAGCCCTTTTTATGAACTCCTCCTCGTAAACATGGTCTCCCATTACAAGGATGAATTTGTCACCGGAAACATCCTTTGTGAGGTAGAATGAGTAACCGTTTCCCCTTTCAGGAGTTGGGTTTCTTATTATTTTGTAATTAAAACCCTTATCCTTCAAGAAACTGTCGATTTTCTCCCCATTCTTCCCAACAACAACGATAAACTCGTCTACATAATCCGATAAGATTTTCATCGTTCTGTAGATCATCTCCCTTCCGGCAACCCTGATAAGGGGTTTGGGTATGTTCTTACCCATTCTCGTTCCAAATCCAGCGGCCAAAATAATCGCTTTCATCGCTCTAGCTTTCGTGACACCTTCCATGGTATCACCTTCCATGGAGGATTTGATAATGTCTGAAGACTAAGAAAGATATAAGATATCAGGGATGTTTGTAGCGGCAAATTTGGTTTACAATAAATTTGAAGTAGTTGTGGTTTATGTTATTGGTTAGTCTTATGTTAGTTCGGGTATTTAATTATATTCCTGGATTTTTAAAATTTTACTTTTGTAGACGTTTTGTAAGCTTTTGTCCCGAACATTTTGAGTTTACCTCCTACTTAAAATGCCTGAAGGGTTGTTTGCCCCATTGGTAGAAAGCGGTGGTGTAGTCTCCTACAACCCCTTATATTCCCGTTGCCTCCGCAACTTTCTCCAAATAAATCGGCAATAAAATATCCTCCAGGTTCCCGTTCGAAAAACAAGACTCTATCTGAGTTTCTAGCTATCACATCGAAAAACACATCCTGCGTGGTTGAGAAGTAGATTATCAGCCTCCCTTTTGCAGCGTCTCTCATTACAAAGGAGAGGGTTTTAACCAGATCTTCTCTAATTCTCTAATATTCTCTCTTGTCTCCTTGATACCCTCATATATGAGTGGATCATGTTCAATAAACACAACACTATGAGATACATCCTCAAGGATGCCAAAGATCTGATATACTGTGAAAACTTTTTTGACATCGAAATCTCCCTTCAGATGATCCAAAACTCTCGAATGATTTCCGCTGATGTAGAGCATCGAAAAGGGATGGTTTTCTATGTAATCCCTCACAGCGGCTATTGCTATCTCTACAGGGCCTCTAATAGCGGTCAAGCCCCCTCTTATCGTCACCGAGAGGATGTCGATGTGCATATGTTCAGGTGGATTTTGGAGGATATCATCCTTGTCTGTGACGTGAAAGTGATGGTAAGTGATGATGTAATTGGGTTTTGATTGTTAATTTTACTGTGTTCGCTGGAGTTAAGGAGTAATTGACTATTAAACCAATTCCATCTCGAATGTTAAACTAATAACAGGGTCGATTCTAATCTCTAAGCTCCTGAGCCACCGCTTTGGAGCCTTCTCTTCTCATGGGAAGTATGCCAACGATTGCTATGAAAACTGATCCAAATATGGAGAGGGCAAAGTATCTTATTGCATCTCCCTCTTCCATTTGGAAAGGCTCGTAATTTGAAAGGATGTACAGGCTCCCACCCCAGAGGGCTAAACCTGCGGAGATGAGCAGGAATGAGATCGAGATGTATTTCATGAAACTTTTGTGCTCAATTATCGCATCAAGCAATTTTCCTGCTGCTATGAAAATCCCTGAAGCTGTGTAATACCAGATCGCTCCGTAGATGAAGGATGTTGCGAGGGTAATCACTCCTGGAGACACGGGTTGATTGCTGAACCTCCAGAAGGTGTAGAAACCCTCTATGAGTCCGATGATAAGCAAAATCGCCGCTATAACATAGGTTACAAAGGATATTCTTCCCTCAAGCAGTGCCGTTTTAGTGTTGTAGAAGAAGGTTTCTATGCCCGTATCCAGATCGTAGGCTCTCAGGATCAGATATATGCCAACGAGTAAAATGATAGTTCCAACGGCATACTGGGGATAATTTGCGAAAACGAAGATGGAATAGATTATCAAAATGATCCCGATTGGCACGAAGAATGTTTTTGCAATTTTTGGATCGCTCAACATCTTTCTCATGAGGTAGTAGGTTCCCTCAATCGTTTTGCTTTGTTTCACAACTATCCTCCTAACAGAGTCTATCTTAAATCTGGAACTGATTATGGGCAGAACGAATTCATCCTCAGAACCATCCGATACGACTACTACACTGGAAGGCTTAATTTTTCGTTTTATGAAATCCAATTGCTCTGCTATTTTTGTGTCAGAGGAAATTCCAACCTTTTCATCCCCGGTTATCGTTGCAATTTCGGCATCCTCTCCTCTTTTTATAAGTTCGTCGTATATTTTTATGGCGGCGAATATTGTGTTTATATCCGAATCCTCTGGATCCGCCTCTGCTAGCTTTATCGCGGCATTCAGATTGTTACTTCTACCTATAATAACACCCTCAATTTTTGCTTTTCTTCCAAGGTCGTTATCTCTGTCTATCGCGAGAACGACTTTTTTAGGCATTTAATCCTATTTTTTCAGGAGTATATATAAAGGTTTTTCACTTAAGTTTGATGAGGCTCGAGGGAAAATTTTATTGATACCTTTATAGCTTTTTTGAGTTTTTGAATCAAAAATTTTTTATAATAAGATTTTAACCAATTTTACAGATGGTAAGAGCGGGAGATAAAACCCAGTTTGATTGTTCACCCCTTAATTCCTTTTATTCTCTGTTTAGCTGTGATTTTGAGGATCATATTTCTCTTCTCATAAACTCAGCAGGGGTTTTATCTACTATAAATAGCATCAAAGGGTTAATAGTTTGTTCGGTTGATAGTTGGGATCTATCGCCTTTAGGTATTTTTGGAGATTTTGAATGCCGAGCAGAATATTTTGTCTCGTGTGAGGGTGTGAGAAAATCAATAGCTGGAAGAAATGCTGTGCTTTGGGACTGTTCCGGTTGTAAACTCTGCAGTGATGTTGAAAGCGTTTTTCTGTTGCCGATATTTTTTGAGAATAGAGTTTATGCGATGTTTGGATTTTTCGGCGATTTTAACTCTGAAGACCTCAGGTTTTTGGAATGCGTGGGAAAAGCTTTAGGATCGCTTGTGTATATAATAGATGTGAAAAAGGAGCTATTTCTAGCAAAAGAAATTGTTGTTGAAAACCTCAGCCAGTTTGAATACATCGTCGACAAGCTTAGAAACCCACTCACGGCCATTGTTGGTTACTTGGAAATAAGAGAAGACATCGGTTATGAAAAGGCATTTGAGGGTATTAAATTACAGACTGAGAGGATGAAAAGGGTTTTAGATGTTCTAAAAAAGCGGGAAAAAATAACCTATGACTTGAAGAAAAAGTTTGAGGAGATTTTTTAGAGGATCGTTGGGGATCGAGGTAAATCAATAAGTTGAAAATTTTATTCGGAGGGCGGCATAAGTGATATCCTCACTTCAAACTCTACCGTTTCTGAAACTTTTTTCTTCCAACCTTTTTTACGATTTAGCTCCTACTTTATAGTCTTGTATAACCTTTAAGTGTGGTCTTTTTGGTACATTTTCAGTTGTTCATACTTCTGCCATTTTCCCATTACTATAAGAATGAGGGAATTATGTCGATAATTCTTCCAGATCGTTGTTAATTTTACAGTGCTCATATTGAACGCCTATCAACTTATGCATCTCTGAGACGCTTCTATAAACTCCGTCATCTCCTCACACAAATTTGATGAGTAAAAATAGCAAAAAATTTAAATATGGTTAAGTTTTATAAAGAGTGAGCGGTGACGGCAGAGGGCGGATAAGGTTTGATTGTTAGCGAAAGGCAAAAATATGGCCTTTCGCTGATTGTCGAACCCGCCTTCGTCGTCACACAAAAGTAGAGTTTATATAGTGGAAGGTATAAGCGAAAGCACAACTATCGAGATTTATGTAAGGAGGTAGAGAAAATATGAGTAGGGTAAATGTGAAAATAGGGATTGCAGCATTACTGGTACTACTGATTGCAGCGACTGGGATGGCAAGTGCTCTTACAGTGTTCGATTTGGATGTATCCGACGACAATATGACGTATGGGGATACATTTACCATAAGCGTGTCCTACCTTGGAAGTGGGGCATTGAAAATTATGAACAATGATACAAAAAGTGCTGAAAAAATATTCATCCTGCCTGAAGATCACACAGATCCTTTAGAATTTACGGTGGATACTACCGGACTCCTATATCCAGGTACTTACTATATCTATATCGCAGATGAGAATAACCACAAATATTTCAACAGTACAACAGATAATCCAGGAGCTGGATACTCTTGGACTGGCAAATACATTGTCGTTAGACCAACAGCTGTCGGAGCTTCTGAAGTAGATATAGACATAGACGACTATGATGTCGTAAAAGGCGACAATTTCACAGCGACTGTAAGTGTATATCCAAGTGACAAAGAATACAAGATTATATTAGCCGGACCCAATGTAACCTATTACTACGGAGGGGCCGGTAAGAATTGGACTGATGAGACGGATGTCTCTTACCACTTTGGTGATACAGCAAAAACGGGAACTTGGGTGATAAAGGTTGTCGTCTTTGATGCCGTTAATACAAGGGTAGCACAAGCGTTTAACGTTATAGATCCCGCAATAACAGTTAGTGCTCCTGAAGAAGCAAGACCTGGATCGATCGTAACGATCTCAGGCACGACTAATGTCGCAGAGTCCGGAAGCAAACAGGACTACATCGACAATGGTACTCAAAACTATGTAATGCTTGAGATTTGGGATAAAGACAATACTTCAAAGAAACAAACCGTTACAGGTATAACAGTCTCGTCTTCGGGTGCTTGGAAATACTACTGGGATATTAGACACCCGGTAACGGGTGACGCTTCATACTGGGCAGACACCACAGTTAGGATAAAGGCAACCGTCTTCACCACAGCCTCGATATACGAAGAATCTGATGAAGTCGAATTGACGGTTCTTGCACCAAGTATTACTATCACACCAACCGAATACAGTGTTGTTGGAGGCGGTGACTTCAAGATAGAGGGTGAAACAACACTTCCGACAAACACTGCTGTAACCCTCGAGGTAACTTCCGGCGCGGAACAAATCGCTACATATGGTGGTTCGCCATTACCAGCAAATAACAAAGTTACAGTTTACACCGACGCGGCTGGCAAGTTTGTGAGTGAGAAGTTCGTGGTCAAAAAGGATGCAGATCTGACAAAGATTAAATTCAAGGCATATAACACAGTTTACGATGTTGAGAGTGACGAAATATCAGTCAAAATAGTCAAACAAAAGCTGAATCTGTACTTCGATTCAAGCACAGTGCTCAGAGGCGGAAAGCTCAAATTGAACGGAAGTACGGATGCGCCATACCTTGTATTATACTGCGATGAAGACTCCAGTGGATTCTTCACATATGACGGTCCAGGAGTACTACCAGGACACCCTGACACGCTAGTCCCAGAACCTTCCGGAGTGAATGTCTATGATACGTCCAACCCGAATGCAGTGGTCGTTGATACAGATGAGATAGATGAATGGCCTGTAGACATCTTAGTTGATGATGACGCAACACCAGGTTCATATACAATATCCATCTATGGTGTAACCAATAGCTCTAGGGTTGTAACTTACGAAGATCCACAAATAATACTGGCTGTGACAATTAATGATCCATCGGTCGAAATTACGTCTGCTCCGACAAAAGTTTATCTTGGTAATAAAATAACAATTAAGGGCAAGACCAATGCAGAGGATACCGATCTGGTCTGGATAAAGGTCAAATTCTCAGGAATGAACGTTAAAAAGACATGGGCAGAAGACAAAATCGCTTCACACGCAGTTGCTAGCTGGGAAGATGAGGATGCAGGAGAATTCAAGGTCTCTATAGACACTTACGACGATATTGTCTCTGATGGTTACCCAGATCCGGGACTATATACACTAACCGTAACCCTGTACTATGGAACTGCTGGTAATGAGGAAGAAGTCATGTCAGACAGTGTTGCAATTGAGCTCGTTAGACCAGTTATCTCCGTTAGTGTCCCATCAGCAGTTAAGCAAGGAGATCCAGTCGCAATCACCGTTAAAACAGTTAGAGACGAAGATTATCCATCCGATAACGGCAATATCTGGATCTACGTAGAAGGGCCGAATAAGGAGGTTGGACCCACCACAATAGTCCCAGATGAGAACGGTACCGCTGTTTACGAGCTACAGACTTACAACTTCGCTGAAGCCGACTATGTCGTATACGTAAGAGATGACATGAGGACTCAAGACCCAGATTACAAACTCAGTGAAGGCGCAAATATGAAGAAGTCGCCAGATGAACCATGGCTTGCAGGAACCAAACTTACCGATGATGCCGTCGCAACAGCAGTATTCACAGTAATGAAAGAGATCCCTGTAACGCCAACTCCAACCCCAACACCCACACCAACACCAACCCCAACACCAACCCCAACACCAACCCCAACACCAAAGCCAACTCCGACTGCAACACCCAAGCCAACACCAACCAAGACTCCAGAGAAGCAGCCCGGCTTCGAGGCAATCTTCGCAGTAGCAGGGCTGCTTGCAGTTGCTTATCTGCTGAGAAGACGATAAAGCATTAAAGAACAAATTTTATTTTTTCTCTTATTTTTGTTTAGGTTTTTTGAGTTTTCTAATAACGATTTTTGGAAAAAAGAAAAGGTTGATCTAACTGAAATTGAAAGAGAGTTGAAACCTTATAGTCGAAAAATTGGAACTCTCGAAGAAGGCAATTAAGGAGGCGATTAGGGAGTCGATTAAATTTCTATGCTGAGGAACTAAGATAGAAGATATAGAAGATAGTTAGAAATTGTCGAGATGAGGAAGGTAGGAGTAGAGCAAGCAAAAAATAGCTTCCGCTTTTCTGACACATTCTGGAGCTAAGGTATGATTTCTCTTTCCCATCTTTTAAAGGATTGATGAGGGAGGACTAATCAATTTCTGTGCTGATTTTTGGTTAGATAAAAGAAACAACGAGCCCAAGTCCACTCTGGGACGGAAAATGTTTTAATTTCATTGATTATTAATTAATCTAATGAAAAAAATCATCCTCGCGATAACCGGGGCTAGTGGTCAGATATATGGGATTAGACTTCTCGAGATGCTTAAAACTCTTAAATCTGAAATTCACTTAATTGTCTCAAAACCCGCTCTTCTCACCATGAAAATTGAAACTGATAAATCCGAGAGATACCTTAGGAACCTCACTGATTTTTTCTATTCTCCCTCAGATATAGGATCAGCGATCGCGAGTGGGAGCTTCAAGCACGATGGAATGGTAATCGCTCCTTGCACGATCAATACGGCTTCCTCGATAGCCTATGGAATCGCTGACAATTTGATCGCAAGAGCTGCAGACGTGACATTGAAGGAAAGACGTAAGTTAATCCTTCTCGTAAGAGAAACACCTCTCCACCAAGGCCACCTCTCAACCCTGTTAAGGTTGTCCCAGATGGGAGCTATCATTATGCCTCCAGTTCCAGCGTTCTACAGCAATCCTAAGACGATAGATGATCTCGTGAACCACACAGTTTATCGCGTGCTAGATATGCTCGGGTTTAATGTGGAATACAAAAGATGGGTTGGGTTGAAGGATTGAAAGGGAATTGAAAAAATTGGAAGTTCAGTCATTCTGGATGTTTAATGATTCTGATGGTCTAGATTTTGATGAAAGGACTTAAGCAAAATAGAAAGTGATCCATCAAGATATTTCAATTCCTGCCTTTATGAGGGCTTTCTTAATCTTTTCTACCTCTTGTTCGAGCCTCTCAAATCTTTTGTCAAGTAGTTCGTTTGTTTTATCGAGTTTTGATGAAACATTTTTTATTTCTTTGATTGTGATGTCTTGCTTTTCCAGCATCTTATCTTGCTTCTCTAGCATCATGTCCATTTTTCCGAGCATGCTGTCCTGTTTGTCCAATAACGAATCCTGTTTCTCTAGCATTTTATCCTGCTTTTCCAGCATCTTGTCTTGTTTTTCCAGCATCTGTCCCCCATATGTAGCAATCTTCGACAGTTGAATAGCGCTCAGGAATCGGTAGTAAGCTTCAGCTTCCATGATATTCCCTTCAAACTCTTCCACTTTTATACTCTCGACTTTAGCATTTTCAGGTTTTTTCCTTTTTATTAACTCATGGAACGAGTTTATTTTCTCTTCTGGAGCCTCAATCAATATCTCAACCGCTTCTTCTCCGTTCACCTTCACATTGTCGGCGAAGAATCTTTTTATTCCTAAAGTCTCAGCTAATCCCAAAAGAAAAGGACGGTAACCTACGTTGTGAACCTTGCCTCTTATTATTATTTTTCTTTTCATCTAATGAGAATGATCATTCAATATTTTAAACATTGCTGTGTTGTGAGTGATCATGGCAGCTTGAATATTTCCACTTAGTTTAGTTATGGTTTCTTAAGCTGTATTTCAAAAATTGTTTTTACCTCTTTGACCACTTTTTCTCCCAGTACTCCCTTATTACTTCAAGGGCAGGGAGCTTCTCCCCACTTAAAAACCTTATACTAGCCCCTCCACCAGTTGAAACATGACTCATCTTCTTGTCGATTCCTATCAGTCTTGCCGCGGTGGATATGTGTCCCCCTCCGACAACCGAAAACTCTGCCTCAGCAACGGATTTTAGGATTTCAAACGTTCCCAGAGAGAATCTTTCATCCTCAAAAACACCTGCAGGACCATTTATAACAGCCACTCCATACTTTGGAATCTCTTCAGCGAGAACGGATATCGTGTTTACCCCAACATCCATTATTCTTCCGTCTCCGTTGAACTCCTCAACGCTTATATCTTCTCTTCTCCCCTCTACTTCGACTCCTAGGTCTACGGGTAAAATCATCTTTTCTCTGTACTTTTTGAGAAGCTCCTGCATTTCTTCGTCGTTTATACCTTCCTTGTTCTCCTCAACTACCTTCTCGTTCGCATCTCCGAGCCTTTTGCCATCGAGCATTAGGAAGTAGTTAGCCACAACGCCTGTTATAGCAACCTTCTCAGCGATGTTTTTCGTTAAAACGTTCTTCATAACCTTTACCGAATCGGAAATCTTTGCCCCTCCGAGAATGAATATCTTGCTATCATCGCTTTTGAGGGCAGTTGAAAGGGCCTTTATTTCCTTCTCAACAAGCCTTCCAACCACAGATGGAAGAACAGGTGGAAATCCTACAAGGGAAGCTTGAGATCGGTGAGAGGCGGAAAATGCATCATTAACATAGAAATCGAACAGAGGAGCGAGTCTTTGCACGATCAGCGAGTTTGAATGCTCTTCAGGAGTCCTCTTGAGAGTTTCTTCGGCATAGAATCTAACGTTTTCGAGTAGGATGTAACCCCTTTTCTTTTCTTTGATCCTGTTTATCGCGCAACTCCCAAAGACCTCGTCGATGTACTCAACTTCTCTACCTAAAAGCCTGGAAAGTATCTTGGCATGAGCCTCGAGTGTTGTGAAATCCTTTTTTCCAGCTCTGCTTTGATGGGCAAGGATAACAACCTTGCAGTTATCGAGCTCTTCGAGCGTTGGGATGTGACTCTCGAAACGTGTTGTATCTAGGATTGTTGAGTTTACTATCGGAGCGTTGACATCAACCCGGAGGATAATATTCTTACCCGAAAAATGAATATCATCAAGAGTTGGCAAACCTTCTATCATCAAAATCGTCTCGGTAGCGAAATTAAAAAATTTTGTGATATTTCGATATATAACTAATTTTTTATAGATAACAATGATGCGAAGTTTATTGAAACAAAGTAATTGAACTAAAAGAACTAAAATCAAATTAAAAATAAAGTCAGGGATTCCTCTTATTACTTCTTTGCAAGGGTTATCTCTATTGCCGAAACGTTCGCCTCTCCCTGCTCGCTCTCCACTTTTTCTGTGGAGATCTGAATATCCTTAACCTCTACATCTGGCAGAAATCTTTTCCTGACGATCTCTGCTACATCGACTGCCCTGCTTATCGCCCTACCTCTCGCTTTTACGGAAACCTCGTTTATTCCACTGTTGAACTGCGTCAATACTGCCAGAACATAGTTCATAACCGGCTTATTTCCAACAAACACTGCGTTCTCGGCCATCTATATCCCTCCTTGTTTTTTAGTGAAAAGGAGGCATACTTTATGTTATATTAATTTTTCTTTGATCATAAGTTCCGTATTCAATATGCTGGCTCCAGCCGCCCCCCTCACGGTGTTGTGCCCCATAACGATATATTTGATCGCAGAGTTGCTGTCCTTCCTTATTCTGCCAACCGAAACGCTCATCCCATTCCCCTCATCTCTGTCAAATCTCGGCTGTGGCCTGTCAGACTCCTCCCTTACGATTATTACCTTTTCTGGAGAGGTTGGAAGATCGAGGGGTTTTAAGGAGTTAAAAGCATCTATAACTTCTTCAACACTCACGTCCCTATCGAATTCCGCCCATACGGCTTCGGTATGGCCATCCACAACGGGAACCCTATGACAGGATGCGGAAACACTTATGGGGGCGAATTCCACTTTTTTCCCGTTGAACTTACCTAGAAGCTTTAAAGGCTCATTTTCTACCTTATCCTCCTCCCCTTTTATGAACGGTATGATATTGTCCGTTATGGCGAGCGATGGAACGCCTGGATAACCCGCTCCACTCAAAGCCTGCATAGATGCAACCGTTACCTTTCTCAATCCAAGATCCATAAGCGGTTTTAAGCTTATAACGAGCACGATTGTCGTGCAGTTGGGATTCGTGACTATAAATCCATCCCAACCTCTGTTCCTCTTTTGGATTTCTATCAGCCCTAGATGATCGGGGTTTACTTCGGGGATAACCAAAGGAACGTCCTCCTCCATTCTGTAGGCTGAGGCGTTCGAAGCAACAACGAAGCCATGGGAAGCAAACTCACCCTCGACTTTTCTTGCAGTATCGCTCGGAAGAGCGGAAAAAACGATATCCGCATCGATTGCTTTCGGATCCATTGGGAGCATTTCTATATCTCTAACCTCTTCCGGGATGTTTGCAGAAACCTTCCAGTCAACCTCGTCTCCGTAGAACTTTCCGATCCTTCTTTCAGAGGCTGCGAGAGAAGTTATTTTAAACCAATCATGCTGGCTAAGCATCTGAATAAATTTCTGCCCGACCATCCCTGTTGCTCCGAGGATAGCAGCTTTGTACTTTCTCATGAGAAGGCGATTCTGCAATTGTTTTATATATTTTATTGTTGAATTTGAATTGTAACTAAATCAGATTGTTTTAGCCTCAGAAACCTAGGACTGATGAAATTCTGCTTCTTCTACAGATTAACATCAAACATCGATCGGACCAAAGGCTTATATAAACTCCAAGCTAATAATATATATGGATTTATACAAACTTTGTATCTATTCAGGACATGCCTCGGTGTGTGCGAATAGATCTCATCTATCCGAAATGCCATCGCTAGGGATTTGTTTTTATTACTAGGGGAGGGGAACCTCGGAAATTTCTTTCCTGTCATCATAGCGATCGTAGTGTGTGTACGATTAAAGATCCTCAAGTGGTTAGGGAACTCATAAGCTTAGCGAGGAAATCAAGATAAAAAAGAAGTTATCTCTTCCTGGTTTCCTTCCATGCTCCTTTCTGATTTTCCTCTTGGTTTCCCCGGTTAGCTTTTGCTTACTCTATCCTTCTTACACCCTCATCGTTACCTTTTTGTGGTGGCGGGGAAAAAACTTGAATATTAATATGTATTAATAAAAATATG
>Ga0190363_1001611_pt1 | contig 13283 bp, 14 predicted proteins | sample 48721867_MG_FD_161272 | JGI IMG/M metagenome (GOLD analysis project Ga0190363, IMG submission 161272) | Hydrothermal vent microbial mat bacterial communities from Southern Trench, Guaymas Basin, Mexico - 4872-18-6-7_MG | ecosystem: Environmental > Aquatic > Marine > Hydrothermal vents >...
TAACCTTAACGTTCCTCTCCTCCGTGAAGGCCAGGGATTCCGTTAGAGGGTTAAACTCTGGAAGTCTTCCACCATCAATCAGAACCACTTTAAGGCCTGTCTTGCCGTGGAGGCTTCCGGGAAGCCTTATAAGCCTGTGAACGTCGGTGGTTACAACCGTGTCCACGAGGGCTGCCTCAAGGCTTGCAGCAGCCTGCAGGAGCTGCTCCCAGGTTTTCCACGGTATGCCTGCAGCGTCTCCGGCTGAAAGCTCCCTAAGAAGCTTCTCCCTGTTCTCCTCGATAAGCCTTACAGCCTTCCCAGTCAGCCCTAACTCTTTAAGCTCCTCCCCCTTTTTGAGGAGAAGGCTGTAGGCTGCCCTAGCGATTCTACCCCGCCAACCTTCAGCTGAAAAGTCTACCTCACGGGTGCTCCTCCTCCTAAGCTCAGGGTAAAGGAGGGAAGCCTTCAGCCCTGAAGCGGAAACATAGTCTACGATTTCCTTCCGCTCCTCAGAGCTGAACTTCAAAACAGTTTCATCGTCCACGTGCACATGGTATCCCCTATGGCCTGAGAAGACTACCTCCAGCCTGCCCTGGCTGAAGCCGAAGTCGTCTTCAAGAATGGATAGAAGCTTAAGGGTTTCCCTTTTCGCAGCCTCCAGACACCACTCGCAAACCCATTTGTCTGCTTCTATTCTTCTCCTCCCGCATCGGGGGCATTTCTCAGGCTCTACTCCCCGCCCTTCAAGCCCACAGTCCAAGCATTTCCAGCTGTCGTGAACGGTTTTACAGGGTGTTACAATATGGTCGCTGTCTATGTCGAAGATGAGGTCTGCGCCAAGCCAGCCTTTCCCAGCCATATCCTCCGCTTCTGGCCTCTCATAGTAGGCTGAAGAGTAATAGGCGTCGGAAGGCGTGAAGCTTACGAGGAAAGCCGCTAGGTCCGACCGGCTTTTAAATCCTTTATGCCTCATCATGCTCTTTTCTCTGCGGAAGGGTATGAAGCCGAACTCACGCTTGTCGAAGGCTTTAGGAGGCTTCAGGCTGGGTGAGGCTTCAGCATAGTATTCGTGGAAGGACTTCTGGAGAAAGGCTATTTCAGCTTCTCCAAGTGTCATGTTTTCCCGGGCCTCCCGGCTTTTGAAAGCTGTTTAACCTTCAGCCTGTAGTAGGCTAGGGGGCTTCTGACACGCTTGCAGAGTTCTTCCTCCCTTGGGCAGAGTCCATGGGTTTTCATTCTTCCACAGTTCAGCGGCCTATACTTGGTTTTCCCTCCTACAAGCCCTGCGATGTGTTCCACCTGGTATTTGGTCATCCTCTCGTCGAAGTCTGTAACTGAAACGTAGAGCCTGACGATTTCCTCGATGGGCATTCCAAGGTTTATGAGGAAGGCTGTAAGCGTGAACCTTCCAATGTGAGGTATGTCCCGTCCTCCTGAAAGGTCGAAGTAGAGGCTTGCCATGCAGGGAGGGAAAGCTTCAAACCTAACCCTGCCCAGCTCCTCCCGTGAAAGCACCCTCCTAACTTCCGCATAAAGAGCTTTAAGCTCTCCAACAAGCCCCCTTAAAGGTTCAGGAACCTCAACCTCCGGAGCCTTCTCAATTCTATTTTGGATAAGCCTTTTAACCTCCTCCTCCAAGAGGCGCACCACTTTCTCCTTGGTCAGCTGAACATACCCCCCTGAGAGACGCTGATTTACAAGCTTCCACTCTTCCTCCCTAAACCTTGAAGCATTCCTCAAATAATCTGCAAAGTGAAGCCTGAAAGGCGGGTGAGCTTCACCGTTAAAGCTGAGCTTCCACCCAAAGTTCTCCCTAGCGATTTTAACTATCTTCCAAGGCTCTTCATCTTCAAGCCTTCCTCTGGCAACCCTAGCCTCGTACAGGGCTAGCCTCCGCCAGAGATATGGGTCTCCAACAGCCTTAGCCAAAGCCAAGGCCAAAGGAAAAGAGAGAAGCTCGCATTCCTCATTGCCCTGGAAGATTTCCGGAGGCTTCACTTCCTTTAAGGGTTTAGCCGACTTCTCAATTCTGTCTCTGGCCCTGGCGACGGGAGGCTCCTCCGGGCTTCGGAAGTCCTCCAGTTTAAAGCCTATCTGCCTCAGTTTTTCAGAAGCCTGCTTGGTGAAGGGGTATTTGGCATGGTCGATGATGGTTGGCTCTTCATTTTTCATGCCGAATCATTCTATTCTAGGAGCCAAGTAGTATGTTAGCCTTCCCTTAGGCGTAAGCTCATACTCAAGCTTAACAGGCTTATCCGTTGAGAACTCCACGCTGACAAGCTTGGAGGATTCAGAGCCTGCCTTAACCATGTCCTCCAGGAAGCCTACGCCGTAGAGGGCTTTAACCTCACCCTGAACGTTGAAATCGTAGACGGAAGGGTTATCCCTTTCAAAGTCTATTTCCACCCTTCCAGTCTCGCTTTCGCCGACTAGGCTGAGCTTGTCCTGACCTGCCGTAAACCTAACCTGGTCGCTTACATTTGAAACTTCGAGGATGGCGTCTCTCAAATGGTCTGCGTCAAGCTTAACCCTGGCGTCGAAAGTCAGCTTAGGTGTTGGAAGCTCGGAGGTTGAGGGCTGAAGCAAGGGTATGGCGAACCTTCTCGTATACCTGCCAGTAAGCTTCATGGTAAGCCTGTTCGCAGCGGTGTCAAGCGACATTTCAAGGGTTTCCCCGCTTCCAACCCGCCTCAGAAGCTTAAGCATCTCTCCAAGGCCAACGCAGATCTTATAGGGCTCCGGGCATTCAAACTCCTGGAAGGTGTCCCTCTCATATTCAAAGTCCACCATGGCCACGTGGCTGGGGTCCATCGCCCTCAAGTATAAGCCCTCAGGTTTAATGTCGAAGGTTGCCTCTTCAACCAGGGTTGAAATAGCCTCCAAAAGCTTCCTCCAAGCTCTCGCATCTGAAAGCACAATCCTGAACATGACGCCTCACACACTCATATTGACCTAGCCAGAGTTTAAAAGCATTGCCAACCATAAAAAATTAAAAGCCGGTGCAGGCTTATTTTCAATTCTGGGGTAGAACTTGGCTGGAAACCATACAGTTCCGCTGGCTCTAAGTCTCCTTAAAGGTGTAGCCGTACTGCCTTCGACTTCAGGAGAAGCCAGCCTTAAACCTTAACTGGGAGCCTCCACCAGCATGGAAGGGAAAGGCCTCTTGAACAGGTTTAACCTTCTCGCCATAGTTTACATTTCCGCCTTCATGGGGCCCTTCGGGGGAAGCATGGTTGTAGCCATGTTCCCAGAGCTTAAAGGAGTTTTCAACGTTGACATAGCCGTCATGGCGCTCACGGTAACGGTTTTCATGGTGCCCTACAGCGTATCCCAGATTTTCTTCGGCCCCCTCTCCGACATCTACGGCAGAAAACTTTTGATGGCCGCTGGCTTAGCCATATATGCGGCCGGAGCCTTCCTAGCAGCCTCCTGCGATATTATAGCCGTGTTCATGGCTTCAAGAGTTATCCAAGGTGTTGGAGGAGCCATGGCGCTTCCCGTAGCCATGGCGATGCTGGGAGACGAATTTCCACCTCAACAGTTAGGTAAGGCTATGGGAGGCCTAAGCGTAGCCATAACCCTAGGCCTCGCGTTAGGCCCCCTGACAGGAGGAATCATGACTGGAATAGACTGGAGGCTGGCCTTCATAGTCACAGGCCTGCTACCCCTAGCAGTAATACTCCTCCTGCACACCTGGAAAGCGAAACCTCCAACAGCCAAGCCCAAGGAGCCTATAAAAATCCTGGAAGTTTTAACCATGCCAGCTGTTCTGGCCACAGGCCTAGTAGGCTTCATCGTCTTCCTTGTCCGCATTGGAACCTACACTTTCGCTGCGGACGCGTTAGGAGAGTTCCCCTACCTTATGAGCGGGGAGCAGATAGGCTACCTTCTATCCCTAGCAGGCTTCACAGGTTTAGTTGCAGGCCCTCTAGCCGGGGTTTTCTCCGATAGGTTTGGAAGGTTCCCCGCAGCCTTACTAGGGATGGCCTTTCTCTTCGCAGCCTTCCTGCTGTTGACCATGTCGGAATGGAGCGTGCTCATGCCTATCATAATGGTTCTCTTAGGTGGGGGTTCAACCACGGTTTTCACAACTCTCGGAGCGGTTTCAGTGGAGGCAGCACCATGGGCGCGGGGGACAGCAACCTCCCTCTACGGCTTCCTACGCTTCATGGGTTATGCTCTAGGCCCGGTGGTTCTCCTACCAGCCTACCAGCAGCTGAACGTGCTAGGCGTCGCCCTAGCAAGCGAAACAGCCGTAATAGCAGCCTTCCTCCTACTCTACACCATAAGGAAAACTCTGGCCTCCCAGAAAAATTTGAATGGGGAATATGCCTGAATAAATTAGCTTCATATATTTCGATGTGTAATTAATGTTTTAGTGGGTGTTTGAGTTTGTCTTCTAGGTTTACAGTCGTGTTAGAAGCTCAGGATGAGGGGGGTTACACGGCTAGATGTCTAGAGCTTCCAGCAGCTATTAGTCAAGGTGAAACTATAGAAGAAGCTTTAAAAATATCCGTGAAGCTATTCTACCCGTCCTAGAAGACTAATTGAAGCTGAAAGGGGTAATCTTAAAGAATTTAAGCTCTTGTAAAGTATGGCAAAAAAGAAATAATATAATTAATTTATGAAAGTGAGGAAATAAAATGGCAAACTTTCAAGCTAAGATGTTCAATAAAAAAGCTTCTGACCCCAAAAACAAACCAGATCGGATTATAGAAGCTATTGCATTAAGGCCGGGTCAAAGTATTGCAGATATTGGTTCGGGAGGGGGTTATTTTTCTCTGCGATTTGCCAAGATAGTTGGAGAAGAAGGAAGAGTTTATGTAGCTGATACAAAGCCAGATTTCTTGGAGTATGTTAAAAATAGTGCCAAAGAAAAAGGATTGGATAACGTTATACCAACACTTGTATCAGGAGATAAATTAGATTTGCCTGAAAAAAGCCTAGATTTGATATTCATGCGTAATGTTACCCATCACATACCAAATCGAGTAGAGTATTTCAAGAGTCTAAAACGATTTTTAAAACCTGATGGAAGAATTGCTATCATTGAGTATAAAAAAGGTAAAATTTTCACTTTCCGTGGATTATTTGGACACTACGTTCCTAAGGAAACTATCATTCAAGAAATGGAAGAGTCGGGTTATTTACTGGAAAAGGAATTCAACTTTTTACCAGAACAACATTTCACAATTTATACGGTGAAAAATGAAAGATAAAAAGTATATTTTGGCAATGTTCCAAAATAAAAACATATGAAAAGGTAACATAAATGGACATGAGTAATAAAACAGAGGCTATAATTGCCATCTTAGCAGCTTTCTTCGTGTTGTTTTCAGCAATGCTTAACCCAAAAATTTCTGCAGGATTGGCTATTGTTTTCCTTATCATATTGGCTGCATACAAATATATCAAAGTAAAACAAAAGGAGGTGGCAAGATGGAGAAAGATGGGCTGCGAAAAATCGTTGTTGCTATGCTCTCGGTAATGGTAACAATAAGTGTGATAGCATATCTCAATACGCTACCGAAACCGGTTTTTGAGAAACCATACTGGATTAGCATCATTGCATTATTATTCCTGTATTGGATAATTTTCATCAACTGGTATTCCAAACGTAAAAGAAAACAAGTATGACGTCCCTTCGCCAACTCTTCGGATTGCTTCGCATTCCTCGTCCCTATCGGGAGCGTATAACAAGCGGGTATGCGGTTCGCTTCGCTCACCCAAACCCTTACGGGCTTCGCATACCCGCAAAACGTTATGCCAACAATAAGTTAACAGAACTAGGAGGCGGTTATTGGAGGCCGCCGCCGGGATTTGAACCCGGCCACCAGGATCCACAGTCCTGCACCATCTCCTGGATGTCTGTGCGCTGCCAGGCTACGCTACGGCGGCCACTTCCACTTTTAATGTTTCTTCTCCGGTGCGAGTTATGGTTGTATGAATGGTTATGTTGGGTCTTCCAAGTAAGTTTTTCGCTTTGTTTGGTTTTTCGGGAGGGGGAAGTCTTATATAGTTATGTTGTTATATAGTTATGTAGTGATGTAGTTGAAACGTTACGCCACCATTTCCGTCCCAGTAGAAGTTAAAGAGGCTCTGGAAAAGGCTAAGGGAGCAGAAGAATGGGGAGACTTCCTCCTGAAACTTTACAGCGAAGTGGAAAGGCTGAAGGGTGAAAGAGCTTTCAGGCAGCTAGCGGAGCTTCTATCCCTCAGCGACCTCGAGGGCATAGCGGAGTCCAGTAGAAGGTTTAGGGAAGGGTTTTCACTCGGATGAGCCTGCTTGACACCGACGTAATCCTAGATTTACTGCGTAAAAGACGGTACGAGGCTGGAAGCATCTCAGTTATAACGCTGATTGAGATCCTTGGAGGAATAAAAACTGAGAAGCGTGCTAAAGCGAAAAAACTCCTTGAAGAAAGCTTCACGGTGCTAGGCTTAGACAACAGGGTAATCGAAACCTACTGTAGGCTTAGAGACAAGGGAATACCCATACCCGACGCCAACCTGCTCATAGCCGCAACAGCCCTATCCCGCAGCCTACCAATAAAAACCAGGGACAAACGCTTCAGAAAGGTGAAGGAGTTCGGCTTGAAGCTCCAGCTTCAATCTTAATTTTTTCTGGCCGGGTTCAGCGGAAGGTTTATATTTAACCGTTTCTAACCTTTAGTTAGAAACCTAAGGTTAGAAACCAGGTGATGTGAAAATGAGCAGGAAAGACGTTAAAAAAGCCACGTTAAAGGTAGCTGAAGCTCACGCTCGAGACGTAGGCAGGGGCATAGCTAGAATAGACCCTAAAGTCATGAGCGAGCTTAACCTAGTATCCGGCGACATCATAGAAATCGTAGGCAAAAAGAAGGCGGTAGCCCTCTGCTGGCCTGGATACCCTGAAGACTACGGTAAAGGCCTCATACGCATCGACGGATACCTCAGAAGCAACGCTGAAGTAGGCATAGACGGCACCGTCACCATCTCAAAGCTTGAAGCCAGAAAGGCTACGAAGGTTACGCTAGCGCCCACAGAGCCCCTGCGAATCATAGGAGTAGAAGATTACCTGGCAAACTTGCTCAACGGCAGGGTTATAGCCAGAGGAGAAATCGTACCGATAAACATCATGGGAAGAAAGATAGACCTCGTTGTAACCTCAACCCAGCCGGCTGCCGACGCCGTCATAGTCACAGAAGACACGGAAATAGCCGTAAGCGAGCAGGTTCAGCAGCCCAGAGCCATACCAAGAGTAACCTACGAAGACATAGGAGGCCTGAAAGACGCCATCCAAAAAGTCAGAGAAATGATAGAGCTCCCCATGAAGCACCCTGAAATCTTTGAAAGACTCGGCATAGAGCCTCCAAAGGGCGTTCTGCTCCACGGTCCTCCAGGATGCGGGAAGACGCTGCTGGCTAAGGCTCTGGCCAACGAGGTTAACGCCCACTTCATAAGCCTAAGCGGACCTGAAATCATGAGCAAATTCTACGGCGAATCAGAAGCCAGACTTAGAGAAATCTTCAAGGAAGCCGAAGAAAACGCTCCCAGTATCGTCTTCATAGATGAAATCGACGCCATAGCGCCCAAGAGGGAGGAGGTAACAGGCGAAGTTGAACGCAGGGTTGTCGCCCAGCTGCTGGCGCTCATGGACGGGCTTGAAACCAGAGGACGCGTGGTCGTGATAGCGGCTACCAACAGGCCTAACGCCTTAGACCCGGCGCTCAGGAGGCCTGGACGCTTCGACAGGGAAATCGAGATAGGAGTTCCGGACAGGCAGGGCAGACTTGAAATCCTCCAGATTCACACTCGGGGGATGCCCTTAGACGAGAGCGTGGACCTAGAGAAGCTGGCGAATACAACCCACGGCTTCAGCGGGGCTGACCTGGCTTCTCTATGTAAGGAGGCAGCTATGAGGGCGCTTAGAAGGGTTCTGCCTGAAATAGACCTGGAAGCCGAGAGCATCCCAGCGGAGGTTTTAAACAAGATAAGCGTGACCATGGACGACTTCACCGAGGCCTTCAAAGACATTGAACCCTCAGCCATGAGGGAGGTTGCCATAGAAGTTCCGGAAGTAAGGTGGGAAGACGTTGGAGGCCTTGAACCAGTTAAACGGGAGCTCAGGCAGGCTGTAGAATGGCCTCTAAAGTATCCAGAAGTCTTCAGCCACGCCTCCGTTAAGCCTCCAAGGGGAATACTGCTCTTCGGGCCTCCTGGAACAGGTAAAACACTGCTGGCCAAGGCTGTGGCCACCGAAAGCGAAGCCAACTTCATAAGCGTTAAAGGACCTGAACTCCTCTCCAAGTGGGTTGGAGAGTCTGAAAAAGCCATAAGGGAAATCTTCAGGAAGGCTAGGACAGCAGCGCCAGCCATAATATTCTTCGACGAAATCGACGCCATAGCCCCTGTTAGAGGCGGAGGCTACGGAGACTCCCACGTGACAGAGCGGGTGATAAGCCAGCTTCTAACCGAACTGGACGGCATAGAGGAGCTTCGCAACGTGGTCGTGGTAGCGGCAACAAACAGGCCTGATATGGTTGATCCAGCCCTCCTAAGGCCTGGAAGATTCGACAGGGTTGTCTATGTCCCCCTCCCAGACAGGGAAGCCCGCAGGGAAATCCTGAGAATACACTTCAAAGGTAAACCTCTCGCCGGAGATGTCGACCTGGACGCTGTCGCCAGAGAAACGGAAGGCTACAGTGGGGCTGACCTAGCAGCCATAGCCAACACTTCCACCATGATAGCCATCCAAGAGTTCCTAGAAAGATACAGAAGCCCTGAAGAGGCTAAGCAGCACCTTGAAGAGCTAAGAGTCTCCATGAGGCATGTCAAGGAAGCCATGAGAAAGGTTAAGCCAGCGTCGAAGGCCGAGCTTAAAGTCTACGAGGCCTTTGCCAAAAGATACGGCGAACACGGCGGTCTAGCCAGCCCCCTAATACCTCAAAGTGTCTAAACCAAAACATAGGTACCCATAAGGTCTTCCGAATTTCCTCCCCTTTTTTGAAATCTGTATTAACATTGGAAGACAAAATTAGATTTTACCAGTTATTTTCTTAGCTTCTTCGATAAGCTTCTCAGCTTTATCTATGAGTTCTTTAACTACTTCCTCACTAAGCCCAGTATAGATTTCGTAGTCGCTTTTCTGTCTTAGGTCGAAGGCTTTTTCTTACTGCATCTGCAAATTCTCTGTCGAGAATTCCTCTTTTAATGATGTGCTCGCCAAAGAGGGATATGGTTCCTTTATGGCTTTTAGACTTTATACCCTTACTATAAAGTAAGGCTTTTATTGCGTGAAACATCGCATAGTAAGCTCTGGAAGCAGAGTCCTCCAGCTCATCATACTCTAAAAGTATTTTAGCTGCCTTTAGAGCTTTCTCCGCTCTCTGCAGTGAGGCTTCCACGAAGCCCTCTAAAGGTTCCATCGTCATATAATATTACACCTTCTTCTATAACATCTTCAATGAACGGTGAGCCAAGCTTAAGATATTTTTCAACCTCTGCTCTACTGAAGGCTACAAGCGAGGTTAAAGTACCATTCTTTAGGTCCACATCCGTTCTAATCCCTGAAATCTGATCATAAACCCTTCTGTCATCATCCCTTGTAATAACAAGAATGTCGATATCACTTTCTTCCCCAGCTTCACCCCTAGCCGCAGAACCATAAAGAATTAAAGAGTTTATTTTATCCCCTAACTCTTTAACAAGCCTGTCTCTCAACTCTTGAATAGCCTGTTTATAAACTGATAGCATGCCGATCACGTCGATATATAGATTTTGGGCTTTAAATCTTTTATAACCAAGGTAAGGAGTTTACAACTGTACCTTGTCATTTACGTTTTCTAAAAGTTTTGGGCGGCTTCTTTCACCATCCAGGAAATTTGAGAGCTATTTCAATTATTGTTTATCTTTGTTAGATTTTGGTATAGGAGAAAATGTGGGTTGGGACTGTGACCAGTGCTTCTCGGGTGTTTCAAAAGAGGAGGTACGAAAGGTTCTGGCTTCTGTTTTCCCCAATTTCCTCTTTAAGGCTCTTGACTGATTCTTTGCCATTTTTAGAAAGCTGCCTTTAGTTCGCAAACTTCACTGCCAGTCTCTAATGATAGATGAAATTTTCGCCCGTTCGTCTTCATTTAATAGACCTTCATGATAGGCTATATAATCAAAGTATAATTGAACGTGGTTAGGAAGTAGCCACAGGTCCTTATCTCCATACTTGTAGCCGTATCGCGATGAGCTTCCCAGCTTCTCTGTGGAAATCTTTCTGGGATCGTAGTTCAACTTAGAGATCAGTTTATCATTAAAGCCATGTTTATTTGCTATCTGGAGAAGCATTTTATGGACGCCTGCCCCATGTTGAGCCGCAGTTTTCTTTCTTTCTGCTATGGAAGCCGGTACTCCTAGCTTCTTTGCTAGGGCGCGGTGTATGCGTTTTCCAAGGTTGTCTTTGTCGGAAAACACTTTAAGTTGCGGTGCAACGCTCATAGCTGTTTTTATGACATCTATATCTAGGTAAGGATACCTAAGTTCGATGTCGAACATCTGAGCAACTTTATTTTCTCTTTCTAAAGTTTCAACATCTCCTCTGATAAGGTCTTCCCACATTACTTCATGCAGTTTTGCGTAGCCCCACTCTTTGAGGAGTCGTGGATACCACGGATATCCACCCCATAATTCATCAGGACCTTGACCTATAAAGACCACCTTTATTGCGTCGTTAGCTGCAGTCTCTAGGGCGATATACGGTATGAGGCTGGTTTCGATTTGAACGTAATCTCTTTCTTCTACAGCCCTAATAACTTTTGGCAGAGCCTTATCCAAGTCATCTATTGTTACTATTTTCTTTTTAACGGGTAACCTGATCTTTTTTGCAAATTCTTCAGCATATTTGAGATCTGGTGAGCCTTTTAAACCAACAGTATATCCGATGAGGTCTACACCCATTTTTGAGGCTTTATCTTTGAGAATCTTGGCTAAAAGGCAACTGTCAACCCCCCCGGAGAGAAGAATGCCAGCATTCTTTAAACCTTCTAACATCTTTTCTACAGCAGTGTATAATGCTTCTTGATACCGATTTAAGGCCGTGTGCACGTTTTTTATGCTGATCTTAGCTCCGAATCTTTCTTCTAAAAAAATTTTGGAGACATCTAGCCATTTTCTATTAATATGAAGCATATTTCCAGCACGTAGCCTTAGGACATTCGGTATTCCTATTCTCCATAACGCTTTCTTTAAGGTGGCGAAAGCGTAAAGATCGTCATTTTCTCCGTAATATAGTGTTCTAAATCCTACCGGATCCCGTGCAGCAATTATATCGTTACCGTCAGTTGCTACTACCGCAAATCCGCCTTCTAGGTTACTTAATACATTTTTAGCTGCGAAGGCAAGATCTCCTGTATAGCTTTCTTCTAATAGGTGAGTTATTATATCTGCATCTGTTATTCTTACAAGTTTATGGTCTCTTGAAAGTTTCTTCTTAAAATCGTATACTACGCCGTCATAGATTAGAGTAAGCCTATCTGAGCAGTCCTTGTATATAGTGGCGTGCCATGTCTTTTTCAGTGGAACACAACCTAAACCAATACTGCCTCCTCCAATCGCCTTGATGTCAAGATCGTTTAATCTCCCGTTAAAAACCTTATTTCCAATAACTAACCCACAATACCCGTTTTCATTGCCACATAACTCCCACATCATTGACATTATATGTTTAGCAACATTCGTGTCATTTTTACTCATAACGCCTGTCAACGCATACACATTAACCAGCCCCTCATTGTTACATAAAAAAAATTCACTAGAGATGAAAAATTTTTTCTTGTAATAAACCGTTAGAATATAGTTTTACAGCTACTAAAATTGCCAGTATTTCCCTAGAACTTTTCTAACGGTTTCTATGGTTTGAAGGGCTGTTTCCTCCGCTCTGCCCGGGGTTGGAGGCTTCTCGTCTTCTATGGTTAGAGGCTCTCCGGCTAGGGCTTGGAGGCAGGCGGCTATTCCACGGGTTAATCCGTTGGCGGAGTATCCTCCCTCAAGGCAGCATAGAACCCTTCCACCGCCATGTTTCTCGGCGATTTTAACGGAGAAGTCTGTTAGGTTGTAGAAGCCTTCGGCTGAAAGCAGCATTCCTCCCAGCGGGTCGGAGTGGTGGGGGTCGCATCCCACCGAGAGCATTACCATTTCAGGCTTAAACTGCTCAGCTACAGGTTTAACCACGTCGTTCAAGGCTTTAAGGTAAACCTCGTCTCCAGACCTTGAAGGCAGAGGAATGTTGACGCTGTATCCTTCTCCTTCACCCATTCCAACCTCATACTCGAAGCCTGTTCCAGGATAGATTCCCCGCTGGTGGATGCTGACGTATAGAACTTGGGCTGTGGAGTTGAAGATTTCCTGGGTTCCATTCCCATGGTGGAGGTCTATGTCGAAAATCATAACTCTGCCAACACCTTTCTTAATCGCGTGCTGAGCGGCTAAAGCTACGTTGTTGAAGACGCAGAATCCGAGGGTGGGAGCGCCCAGAGCCGTGCCAGCGACACCCGCATGGTGCCCAGGAGGCCTAACCAGGGCAAAAGCCCGCCTGTAACTGCCTGAAAGCAGAAGCTCGCAGGCTTTGATGCTCCCTCCAGCCGCTAGGAGGGCTACCCGGTAGCTTTCCCCTGAAAGGTAGGTGTCCCCGTCATAGTAGCCTCCCCCCGCCCTGCAGAACTTTTCAATTTCCTTCACGTAATCGCCGAAGTGAACCATTTCAACCTCTTCAGGAGAAGCCATCCTAGGCTCAACCAGGGTAAACCTCCCCGCCTCCAGCATCCCGTATTTACGGAGGGCTTCCAAAATCGTTTTAAGCCTTGAAGGGCTTTCAACATGAGCTGGCCCTGTTTGATGCTTAAGATACTCGTCGCTGTAGATTAGGGCAGCCTCAACCATGACTCAGCATCCCCGGCTGAAAATTATCTCTCCGACCACGCCTTAAAGGTTTCCTCTCCCGGAGGCCTAACCTTTTCACCCGCCGTTTAGGGCTTCCCTCAGCCTTTCAATTACGAAGCCTTTATCCAGCGACAGGAGGAAGGGGGCTAGCCTTGGGCCGAAGCTTCTGCCGAGAAACACCCTGTAAACAGCCTGGAAGATTTTGGTTCCAATTCCAAGCCTTTTGCCAAGCTCGAAAATCTGGTATTGAAGCTCCTCCTCACTCCAATCCTTCGACTCCAACATCCGGATTAGCTCTTTAAGGGCGTTCCGCTCTTCTTCGGTCAGGGACTTCTTAACCTCGCCTGAAACCTTCTCCGCAATTTTAATTTTGAATCTTTCGTCAGCGTAGTTTTC
>Ga0190363_1001612_pt1 | contig 13281 bp, 9 predicted proteins | sample 48721867_MG_FD_161272 | JGI IMG/M metagenome (GOLD analysis project Ga0190363, IMG submission 161272) | Hydrothermal vent microbial mat bacterial communities from Southern Trench, Guaymas Basin, Mexico - 4872-18-6-7_MG | ecosystem: Environmental > Aquatic > Marine > Hydrothermal vents > Microbial...
ATGTAGACTGTTGGGATTACAATGTACGGGGTGCCCCGGATTCGTCGGTGATCGCTTTCTACACACCCGGTAAAGGGTCAGGTGCACCTGTGATACTATGGAACAGCTGGGGTGGTGAGACATTTGCCGAAGCAGTAGGTGCAGGGGTGATACAGAACTTCCTCGATGCAGGTGGTAACCTGTTCATGAGTGGTCAGGACTTCCTCTATGGGTTAGCAGGTACATATGGACAGGTGGAGTGGGAAGCAGGTACATTCCCGTACGATTATCTAAAGTTCTACGTGACAACAGATGATCCTGAGATTATATCTCCTGACAATTATGCGATCTTCTATGGCGACCCGGCAGATACTATCACTGCACCATTTGAGGAAGGCATATACGTATGGCCATACATATGGTATGGTAGAGGTCTTACATGGTGTGGTGAGATCGTAGAGACAGACGCTATTCCAATATTCTTCTACGAAGGTGGTGAGATTTCTGGTGCACGTTACGAGTCGGATAAGGGTTACAAATACGTATTCCTTTACTGGCCGTTTGCCTACATCGTAGAAGTGGAAGCCGATACATGGACTGGTTCATATGATGAAGATGCTGGAAAGACGCTCATACGTAAGATATTGCGGTGGTTCGGTATCCCGGTCGGTGTAGAGGAAGAACCTATGGCGAGACCAGCAATCCATGTACCGACGGTGTTCACAAACGCTATCAACATCAGCTATGAAGTGTCTAACGAGCTACCGCTGGATGTTAAGCTGTACGATCTTACGGGTAGGAAGCTGGATGAACTGAACATCAAATTGACAGGTAAGGGTACCTACAGCTGGGATGCATCACATCTACCGGTGGGTGTGTACTTCATGAAGCTGGATCTGGGTGATAGGTCGACCACACATAAGCTGGTGAAGTTACGCTAAACCTGGTCAGTTTAACCTGAGGTGACGCTGCATCCTCAGGTATTTCATGGTCTGCTGTGATATACTGGCTTTTCATTATAATTAGCTTTACTCTATGGGTTGACATCTGAATTGTGACGATAAATTGGGAATGGGAGGTGATGATGTTAAAGCAAGTTATAAACAGGTTAGTATCATCTGTATTGGTATTAATTTCGGTATTATTTACTGGGTTGACTCTTACGGCTAAAGAGTATACGGATGTATGGTTACTACCTACGGTGCCGGGTACACCGAGCAAGATAGTACCTGTAGTAAAGGGTGATGAGAAGGGGCTCGATATCTGGTTACGATACGACGACAATGAAGCAAACTACCTGCTGGTGGGATTAGAAGATGCTGAGACACTCTGTGTGTTCTTCGAACCTCCCGTAACATGCAGTATACTTGCTATGGAGTTCTGTGCGGTATGTTACTACCCCACATCTCACACTACAGTGAAGAAGTTCATAGCACTAACAGATACGAGTTTGACTACAGATTGTTGGAATGAATACCACGCAGGTGATAGTATACCAGGGCCATCGCCTATCTTACAATTTGTGGCAGGACCGGTACCTTCTAAACCAATAGATACAGTGTGGACCTGGGACACGTTATGGGTGGACCCTGATAACATACCAGATGTGGGTACACATCCATTTGTAGCAGGTTGGATAAAGGTACCGGGTGATAGTTCACCCAACCCAAGGATAACCCCCAATATAGAGCCACCATGGCATGCACTTATGTATAGGCATGAACCTGCGAATGGAGGGCCACCGGGTTGGTACTCCTCATGGCATCAGTTCTGGATTCGTGCACTCGTAAGGATTTACGAGCCGCAACGGTTGATACGTTCAGTGGATAAGCTACCGTGGAGCTACACTACAGGGCCACGTAGGGTGACTGCTGAGATAGAGGATCCCATAGGTGTACCAGAAGATGTCTGGGGTATTGCGTCAGCTACACTTGTTTACAATGTTAACGGTGGTGATTGGCAGACAATCCCTATGGTTTGTGTGGATACCATAGAAACGTGGGGCGATAATATTATATATGGTATATGGGCGGCTGATATACCAGGTGTGGAGGTTGGTGACTCCGTAAGCTATTATGTGGTGGCGGAGGATTTGAGTGGATTGAGTGATACATGGCGGACGATTTACTGGTACAAGATAATCGAGGGTACACCTGGAAATATCTTATTCTACAATGATGACTTCTATGGGCCACCGTTTACGCCTGATTTTGTGGGTATGGTATATGAGAATGTAGACTGTTGGGATTACAATGTACGGGGTGCCCCGGATTCGTCGGTGATCGCTTTCTACACACCCGGTAAAGGGTCAGGTGCACCTGTGATACTATGGAACAGCTGGGGTGGTGAGACATTTGCTGAAGCAGTAGGTGCAGGTGTGATACAGAACTTCCTCGATGCAGGTGGTAACCTGTTCATGAGTGGTCAGGACTTCCTCTATGGGTTAGCACGTACATATGATACAGTAACTTGGGAAGCAGGTACATTTCCAAATGAGTATCTAAAATTTTATAAAACAGTGGATGATGCAGTTGCTGGCACTACCTGCGTGACAATTCATGGTGTACCCGGTGACACCATAAGCGGGCCGTTTATTGATGATGACGTTTTGTACGTATGGCCGTATGTGTGGATGGATGCTTGCTTTACGTGGATCGGTGAGATCATCGAAACAGATGCTATACCGATATTCTTCTTTGACGGTGATAGAATCTGTGGCACCCGCTACGATACTACCTACAAATACGTATTCCTTTACTGGCCGTTTGCTTATATCGTGGAGGTAGAACCTGACACATGGATGTTTGATACATGGGCAGTTAAGACACTACTACGTCGTGTATTGCAATGGTTTGGCTTACCAGTAGGTGTTGAGCCACCCATTGTTGGGCAGAACCTCGATATACCATCGATATTCATGAGCAGTATTAACATAAATTATGACGTCACGCATAAGCTGCCAATGGATATCGAATTATACGATGTCGTAGGTAGAAAGTTAGCTCACTTACATACCGAGGTTGAAGGTAGAGGCACCTACAACTGGGATGTATCACAGCTACCGATGGGTGTGTATTTCATAAGAGTAGATTTGGAGAACTATCACAGTACTCATAAATTAATTAAAATACGCTAACCTGGAGTAACTGTCCCGCCGCAGCGGGACAGTTCATAAAGCGTCACTCTTTTGGTATACGAATCTCGACACAGGGGAGGATGAGATCCGGATCCTTTATGATATCCTTGTTGTATTCGTAAATCACTTTCCACTTCCTCTCGTCACCATAGAACTGGCGTGCAATCTTCTTCAAAGTGTCACCTTTCTTAATCCTGTACACGATATAGGGTTTCTCAACCTGCTCTTTTAGGGAAGCGAGCTCAGCTTCGAGTTCCTTCACCTTAGCTTGCTTTTCAGCTTTCTCCTTTTGGAGTGCATCAACCTTAGCTTCGAGTTCAGCTACCTTAGCTTCGGCTGACTTAACTGCTGCTTCAGCCTCTTGGATTGCAGCCATCGTCTCAGGTTTCGCCCACCGTGCACAGCCAGCCACTATAAAGGTTGTCAAAGCTACCGCAATTATCGACCAAGTTATGGCTCTCATATTACCTCCTACTCCTCGATGGGTATTTTAAGCTCCCATCCCGGTAATATTAAATCGGGATCCTTGATTATGTCGCGGTTGGCATCAAATATCTTCTTCCAACACATGTCACCACCGTAGAATTTCTCCGAGATCGAGCGTAACATATCACCTGGCTTAACAACATAGGTCTCATAACGTAGCTTCGGTAAAGCAGCCCTTAGCTTATCGATCTCGGCTGTCAACTTACTTATTTTGCTGTCAAGTGCACTGATCTCGGATTCGAGTGATACCACCTGATCTTCGAGCTCCTTTATCTTAGCGTTAAGGGTGGCTTCTTTCTGCTTCAGTTCGGCAAGCTTCGCCTGCGCCTCCTCTTCCTTTAGCCTCTCTTGACCATAGAGTGGAATGATGAGCAATATCATACACAAAAGTAGCCATCGCTTCATGTTAACCTCCTACTTTATATTAAGTTAGGATTTGTGAGTGTTTGTCAATAACATTCGGCCCGACTGAGGTTGACACAGGTCTTATGATGATATTTTTATATTAGGAAATAAGGAGGTGGTAAATGGCGAAGGTTGATGAACTGGTAGCTGCTATAAAGGAACTGAGGGTGAAGGAACTTGCTGACTTAATTAAGGCATTAGAAGAGGAATTTGGTGTAAAAGCTGCCCCTGTAGCAGTAGGTGTACCAGCAGCCGCTGGTACAGGAGCACCAGCTGCTGCACCGGCAACCGAGGAGCAGACCGAATTCGATATCATACTGAAAGAGCTCAAACCCGACGCCAACCGCGTAGCTGTTATAAAGGAGGTACGTGCTATATTGGGGTTGGGGTTGAAGGAGGCCAAAGACTTCGTTGATAGCATACCGAAACCTATCAAGGAAAAAGTTACAAAGGAAGAGGCCGAATCCCTAAAACAGCGGTTAGAGGCAGTTGGTGCAGTTTGTGAAATTAAATAATAGTTGTTTCCCATATGATACAGGATGAAAGAGAAAGTTTTAAATTTTGGTAAAATTACACATGTACCACCTTTAGGTGATCTTACCGCATTACAGTGGGAATCGTTCAACGAGTTTTATCAGTTTGATGTACCACCTGATAAACGTGAGAAGAAAGGGTTGCAGGCACTTTTCGAGGAGTTCTTCCCGGTTGAAGACATACATAAACGCTACAAGTTGGAGTTCGTGTGGTACGATTTTGGCAAACCCCGATATACTCCTGAAGAGGCACGTGCTAAAAGTGTCACATATGGTATACCACTGAAAGCATACTTTCGGTTGATAGTACGTGGTGAGGAAGGTCTACCACCCGACGTTATCGAACAGATAGTATACATAGGTGAAGTACCAATGCTCACACCTCAGGGTAGCTTCATAATTAATGGGGTTGAACGCGTAGTTATCAGCCAGCTACGTCGTATGCCAGGCGTGTACTTCGGTGAGGAGATACATCCCACCGGTAAACGCCTAATATCGGCTGAAATCATACCGTACAGGGGACCGTGGATAGAGATAGTAAGTGATGTCAACGATATGCTCTATGTGAAGCTGGACCGTCAACATAAGATATTCATTACAACACTGCTGAGGGCATTGGGTTACGAAGATAACAGCACGATATTGAAGTTATTCTTCGATGTTAAAGAGGTCGATATTGACAAAGCTGAAGGTGAAGCGCTCGCTGATGACATAAAGAAAGATGCACATACATACTTAGCACGTGCTGCTGATATACTGGATGAGAATCTAATTCGTAGCCTGAAAGAGTTTGGTATCACCAAAGTACGTATACTTGTGGGTGAAAACATCTATTATCTTCTGAATACTATTCACCGTGATAGGGAAGGTAATCAAAAACAGGCTGTAGAAAAGATATACTTCATACTACGTGGTGTACCAGCACCAGATGCTGAGACAGCACGTCGCTTCCTTATGGATGCATACTTCTCGGAGAAGTATTTCTATCTGGGGCCACTTGGCCGAAAGCGGTTAAATGAACGGTTGGGACTCAATCTCACAACCCATACACTTACGCCACAGGATATCATTGGCACAGTACGTTACCTGTTACGTACACCGCACGAACATCGTAAGATAGACGATGCCGATCATTTAGGTAACCGTCAAGTACGTCGTATAGGAGATCTGCTCGTCGAACAGTACAGGTTGGGCTTTGCACGCCTTGTATGGGGTGTACAGGAGAAGATGGCCATGCATGATGTGGCACACCTCACCCCACAGGGGTTGCTAAATGTACGTACGCTTATTAAAACGATCATGGCATTCTATACTACGTTCCCGCTATGCCAGTTCATGGATGGTACCAATCCTCTCTCGATTGTGACACACAAACGTAGGTTGTCGAAACTCGGTCCGGGTGGGTTAACTCGCGAAACCGCTGGTATAGAAGCGCGTGATGTACACTACTCACATTATGGACGTATATGTCCGATTGAGACACCAGAAGGTCAAAACGTAGGTGTAATCAATACCTTAGCCCTATATGCACGTATAACCGAAAACGGTGTCATCACCACACCATATTGGAGGGTAGAAAACGGTGTAGTAACAGATGAGTTAGTATATCTATCAGCAACCGAAGAGGAAGAGAAGCTCATCGCTCAAGCATTGACACCAATGGATGAAAACCGTAGACTGATTGGTCCGCGGATACTTGCCCGACGTGGTTCCGAATACTTATGGGCACACCCTGAAGATATCGAATACATGGAGGTATCACCTAAACAGATGGTAGGGTTATCGGCTTCACTTATTCCATTCCTTGAGCATGACGATGCTACACGTGCATTGATGGGGTCAAACATGCAACGTCAGGCTGTACCATTGCTTTACCCTGAGGATCCCATCATCGCCACCGGTATGGAGGAAAAGGTTGTACGTGATTCTGGTGTTGCAGTTATCGCCCAATCTAACGGTGTAGTCGTACGTGTAGACAGCAATGTCATAGTGATCAAACCTGACGGTAAAAAAGAGCTCGAATATTACTGGTTGGATAAGTTTAATCGATCCAATCAAAACACCTGCTATAACCAACGTCCAATCGTCAAACCTGGTGATAGAGTCAAAAAGGGTGACATAATCGCAGATGGTGGTGCTACAAAGAATGGTAAATTAGCATTAGGTAAAGACGTACTTGTAGCCTTTATGTCATGGCGTGGTTATAATTTTGAAGACGCTATCGTGATAAGTGAGCGCCTGCTGAAGGATGATGTATTTACATCGTTCCATATCGAAGAGCTTGAGCTCGAGGTACGTGAGACACGGCTTGGCCCCGAAGAGGTAACCCGCGACGTACCGAATGTACCTGAGGAGCCTCTACGTCACCTGGACGAAGCTGGCCTTGTACGTATAGGTGCATACGTGAAGCCCGGTGATATACTTGTGGGTAAAATCACACCACGAGGTGAGGCTGAACTCTCGCCTGAGGAACGGCTATTACGTGCAGTATTTGGGCAGAAAGCAGCTGATGTTAAGGATGCCTCACTCTATGTACCGGCGGGACTCGAAGGTGTGGTCATTGACGTACAGATATTGTCGAGGAAACCCAAACCCGGTGAGACTGACCTCGTGTGGGAGAAACGAGTTGAGCGGCTCAAATCCGAGATAAAGCGCAAATACAAGCAGATGCGTGAAGATGCACGCAAATATTTGGATCTATCGGAAGACGAATACAAAGCTTACGTGAAGGAGTTACGTGCACGTGAGAAGGAAGAGCTACGTAAAGTCATGGAGGGTGACGAATTACCATATGGTATATTGAAGATAATAAAGGTATGGATAGGCCAACGCAGGAACCTCACAATAGGGGATAAACTTTCGGGTAGACACGGTAATAAGGGTACAATAGGTATAATATTGCCAGAACATGACATGCCATTCCTGGAAGATGGTACACCGGTTGATATAGTGTTGGATCCACTGGGTGTACCGTCACGCATGAATGTAGGGCAGATACTCGAAACACACCTTGGGTGGGCGGCTAAGAAGCTTAACATAAAGGTGGTCACCCCCGTGTTTGAGGGACCTAAGATTGAGGAGATACGTAAGCTAATGAAGAAGGCTGGTCTACCGGAAAATGGAAAGGTTACATTACGTGATGGTTACACGGGTGAACCTTTCCAACAACCTGTGACGGTGGGTTACATGTACATGATGAAGCTCGTACATATGGCAGAGGATAAAATACATGCAAGAAATATAGGACCGTACTCGCTTATCACACAACAGCCGTTGGGTGGTAAGTCACGTGCGGGCGGGCAGCGGTTTGGTGAGATGGAGGTATGGGCGCTCGAAGCATACGGTGCAGCATATGCATTGCAAGAGATGTTAACCGTGAAATCAGACGATATGGTCGGCAGACGTAAAGTGTATGAAGCTATCATCAAAGGTGAAGAGTTACCCGAACCTGGGTTACCGGCATCGTTTAATGTACTTCTACGTGAACTTAACGGATTATGTCTCGCTACATATCTCATAAGGCGTAAAGACTCCGATAAACGCAAAGAAATAGGTTAACCTACCCACATAGTACATTCTATATGCTGGTGTTCGTTTTGCTTATGTTTGACCCACCTATTTGGTATTCAATGGAATGTTTGGACAATTTCGTATTTAATCCATCAATTTATTCGTATAGTGTACGTTTGTGTACGGGCCTACTATATGGGTTGGCCGAACTACCTTATTATATGGTAGCGGTTAGATTACCTTACAAATCGGTGGATATCGGGTTATCAGGGATGCAATTCGGTAGTAGCTTCTACCATGAGAATGAAATTCTCTTCAATTTACGGTATGGGCAGCTTCATGCATATGGGATAAATCTACGGATACTGCATGTTGGAGGCGATGGGGTTACCCCAATTTACGATTGGGCACTCGACTGTGGTGTAGGGGTTTACCACACTAAAATGCCAATCTTTGTGACCATACGTAACTTTAATCCCCACATATTGCGAATACAGCTGCTCAGCGGTATGGTGTACAACTATCGTGGGTTGCAGTTGATGGTTCTTTTAGAATATGTAAGAACGAAAGCGCAACATATTCATGGTTTGCTGCAGCTATCACCACACCCTCTTTGTAAGATTACGTTGGTTTGGTCAACTGTTAAATTCTGGGGTTGTAAACTATCTTTTAATCGCTTTCCACTTGTTATCGAATTTTGCCCAATATCACATCCCACACTGGGATGGTCTATTTATTCAGTGCTTTCGGTACAGTTATCACACCATAAGGTGTATTGAGTACAAGCTTATTCTCCTTCACACTGGTTATCTCAAATAGCTCGATATCCGCACCTGTGATAACATCGCCCGGATTAACAGTAAACATATCATCCCAGTCCCATTGCCCATTATTGTCCTTATCCCACCAGCCAAATCCATCACCTACGCTAAACTCACCGTTACCATCAACATCATCCCATGCCTCTACGAATATTTCTTTTGGTTCGTCAATCTCCCATGTAATCGTATAGTTACCAGTCTGTGGATCAACCTGTGTTATGGCTGCGATTACTATATACTCGGTATGTGAGGTATCCATGAACGCATAGCACCGATTGCTTAGCGTATGACCTGGCCATGTCACGGTACCGGAGATCGTAACCCCCGTAACAGGGCCTCCACCTATAGATGCAATAAATTTCGACAGAAAGGCGTGCCAGTTAGTAGCACGGAACCTAAGTCGTACATAGTTGGTTGAGTCAAACAACTCGTGATTAAACGGAAAGTGGATATTTACTCCACCACGGGTTAGCCCGGCCACATTCGTCATCGTAAATGGTACCGCATCGTTGATAGCATCAATGATAGCATCAGCATCTTGACGTATCAACGGTTTTTGCCCGATTGTGGGTTGCTGTTTCACCCTTTTTGCATATTCACGTAGGTCGACAAATGCAGGGTCATCATACTGTGTGTAATGGGTTTCGTTGAATGCATGCAATACCTCCTGCCATTCAGTTGCTGTCTCGACTTCTGTCACAAGGTGGTTACCGAAATCGCCTATCTTCGCTGCAAGTGTATTCATTTTACTCAAATCTATAAGCGCAAAATGTACATCTTTACCTTTGCGTTCACCTGCGTTGTAGACTGCAGTCACTATCTTTTGACCGAGTTCACTTGCTGACATTTCAGGGTTTGCAACCAGAGCACCTAACCATTCTGCTGACCCCAACACACTTTCCATCGGCATCATAAATTGTGACCCACACATATAATCAGCAACATCCTTTAACTCGTACGCTACCTCCACCATAGCCATGAGACATGCGTGAAAGACTATGATATCAAAATGTATGTCAACATCTTCCAACACCTCACGTAGTTCAGGTATTGACATCAAATCGCCAGCACCGTTCTGTTCGTCCTGACATACACCACGCCAACCAGCTCCATGATCGTCGATCACTAACATGTAGTGGTTAGCGGGGTAATTTTCCTTCACGTAATTGATGAAATCCTTCAATGTCTGTGGATCCGACATATCCTTGGTACCAAGTGTCTGCAGTACTGGCGAGCTAAGTGAATCCGGTAGCTCATCGGTATACTTTTCGATATAGTAATACTTAAGTAATCCACCTCTTTTGATAGACGAGACAGCTGCTATTATCTTTACCTCATCGGTGGAACCTACCTCCTCCATCTCCTGTATATCCTCTATGACGTATGAAGTGTTGTTTTGACTGATATCGAGATTGTTGTTACCATCTGCATAGACCATTATCGTCCATTTAGGTTTAACCTCAGCAGGTGGTGCCTTTTTACACCCATATAGAGCCATCAACCCTATAAACATGAACAATACAACTCGCTTCATCTTTCCCTCCTTTTGGGCTTTAAAAATATATAACCTGCGTAAAATGGGTCAATAGTATCAACGTGTTGACTCATATATATAGCATGTATCATTTTATAGCGTGTGGCTATTGATCATATTGCTTACGATACCCGAATATGAGTGGGAATCAGACAATAAGTTCACTATATCATCCTATAATTTAGAAGAGCTGTCACGTTTGAAGGATAATCCAATAGATTTAAACACAGCTACATTTGCAGAGATAGTGCGGTTACCGTGGATATCAGCTGTGCTGGCTGAGAAGATAATCATCGAACGTTCGCAACACCCATTCCGTGATACATGCGATTTCATCCAACGTCTACACATAAGCAAAACATTATGGGAGAAAATTGCACCCTACGTCATGGTTGGATACACTCGAAAACACCCAACATTGCCTACCAAGCTGAGATTAAGTCAACGCCTACGTACCATAAGGGGGTATCAGCGTACGGGATGCTTGGGCTCACCTTACGAAGCACGTACATTTCTACAGATACGATACCCTGAACGGTTTGCATTCCATTTGCTGATACAGAAGGATCTATACGAGCTACACTATGACGATTTTGTTTCATGGGGTATCGATATGCGGTTACCACAAGTTGACCGGCTGTTCATAGGTAACTACGCTCTGGAGTTTGGTGAATCACTAATATTTGGCCCCCCATACAGAAGGATAAAATTTTACGCATTAAAAGGTGCGTCTCGCCTTATAATACCATACAGGATGGACGGTAACGAGAATCGTACACTGCAAGGTATCGCCATGAAGCACGAGCTGGCAGGCATATCGTGGATAGGGTTCGCTTCATACACCATGCGTGATGCGAGGATCTACCATGATACCGTCAACCGCATAATTTATGAGAACTTATATCATGATACGTATTCTAACATAACCGCAAAGAATAGGGTGGCTGAACTCCTGTATGGGTTATACATAGGTAAAAATTGGTTTGGCTTTACATTAAGTACACTCAACTACTGGGGTGACTATGAGTTTGCGATACCTACCCGTTGTAAGATGATAAGCTTAATGTGGGATCTTCCCATACGTGGAGGAGTAACTTTCTACGGTGAGATAGGACGCACTATATGGGATAGCCACGGTGATGCACAGGTGATAGGTATAACCTATAGGCGTGGTAAGTGTAGGTTAACTTTACTTTGGCGTAACTACGAAGATGGGTTCTATGCACCATTTGGTAACCCGCTACGTGGAACCCACAGCAGTGGTGAGCGTGGCCTTATACTTGCATATACACATGCTGTACGAGGTTGTAAGTTCAATTTCTACATAGACAGATACTTAATCTCACACACCCAACCCTATGTTGATTACAGGATGACGATATTGTATAATTTCTGGCATAACTATGCGGTTTATGTATCGTATCGTGAGAAAAAGGCTACCAATGATCCACAATATTACAGGTCGGAACTACGCTATGACATCCGCTACAGGGAGAATACGTTCGAGTTACGTACACGTGTTGTAAGGGTTTGGTCATCCTCTGGTGCTGGCTGCCTGTTCTACATAGAGATGGGCAAGAAATTAGCCGGTTATTCGATTTCTCTACGCTACACAGTGTTTGGTGCCAATGAATCAAGTGTAGCTTATGTATATCAATTCGAGAATGTTGCCGGCATCATAAGGAATATACCACTATATGGTGATGGTGAACGCATGCTGTTGAAGTTGACCTTACCCGTACGCAGTAGCACCGTACATTTATTCTATGTGCTCTACGTAAGGGGTGAACAATTCCATAAGCATGAACTCGGTATAAGATGGGACGTACGGATATAATTAAGTATGCAGTTGATGCACTTCAAGCGGGTGAGGTTATAGCTTTCCCTACAGATACTGTTTATGGGTTGGGTGCCAATGCTTACAATGATTATGCAATCGACAAGATCTATCGTATCAAACGTAGAAGCAGAGACAAACCGCTGATACTTTTTATCAAAAACAAGGCTGAACTACCTCAATATGTGGCTGAACTTACGGAGGCAACGTTATCATTGGTGGAAAAGTACTGGCCAGGTCCACTTACGTTGATCTTCAAGGCGAAGCCATCCACCCCATGTCAAACCGTTACCCACACCATCGGTATACGTATACCGGATCATCAGCTTGTACTTACATTGTTGGAGCGGTTGGATTTCCCTTTAGCCACCACAAGCGCTAACATAGAAGGTGAACCACCTCTTGGTGAACCCGAGCAGATCAGGTCACAACTTGGTATAAGGGTGGTCTTAGGTGATGAGAAGATAACCATGGGGGTACCTTCAACCATACTTGATGTTACAACGGTACCTCCCACCTTGTTACGTACTGGTAAACTCAAACCCGGCATACTCTGGCAGAATCTTAAACATCTAAAGATATGCGATAAACTGCATTTATTATTCGTCTGCACAGGTAACCGCACGAGAAGTGTCATCGCTGAATGGCTTGCAAGGACCATATTTCCCGACCTCGTAGAGGTACGTTCAGCCGGTATATTACCGGGGGGTGCACCACCCGACCCTAAAGCTGTCATGGTCATGCGTGAAAAAGGCATCGATATATCAAGCCATCGCTCGTCACCTGTAGATGTTGACTTACTGAAGTGGGCAGACTTCATCTTTGTCATGGAGTACCGGCATGTGGAGTTTATCACACATTTATATCCGGATGCATCATCGTATGTTTTTTACCTTGATACACTTTCGAAGGAGGTGGGTGAGATACCCGACCCTATTGGTTCACCGATAGAGAACTATCAACTTGTCAGAGATATTATCGAAATGAGGTTGATCGAACTGAGTCGATATTTACTTTTTGAGTAACGCTTTCCTTGATAA
>Ga0190363_1001613_pt1 | contig 13269 bp, 12 predicted proteins | sample 48721867_MG_FD_161272 | JGI IMG/M metagenome (GOLD analysis project Ga0190363, IMG submission 161272) | Hydrothermal vent microbial mat bacterial communities from Southern Trench, Guaymas Basin, Mexico - 4872-18-6-7_MG | ecosystem: Environmental > Aquatic > Marine > Hydrothermal vents >...
GATACCCATCAAAGAACTCGAAGCCATACTCGGGGAGAATGCGAGGCCTCTCCTATCTACTTGAAGCGTTCTCTAAGCCTTTTTAAAGTTGACAGGGGAGATCACTTGAGGCTTAGGTTTGGAGCGCCCCGATAAGACGATGTATTTCCTCAGGATCGCCCTCGCCGTCGCCGCCAGGTCTACCTGTTTAAGGCGTAAATTCGGAGCCGTCATCGTTAAGGGGGACACGATCGTCGGCACGGGCTATAACGGCCCCGCGAAGGGGGTTATCAACTGCTTCGAGGTGGGCTGTATAAAGGATGAGCTAAACCTCCCCTCAGGGGAGGCCTACGACCTATGTCCAGCGGTTCATGCGGAGGAGAACGCCATCATTAACTCTAATAGGGAGGACCGCATAGGGGCTAAACTCTACATCGCCGGCTACGACGCGGAGGGAAACTATACGAAGGCGATTCCCTGCAGAAGATGCCGCAGAGCCATCATAAACGCCGGTATAGAGGAGGTCATAATCCTCGACGAGGAGGGGAAACCCCTAAGATTCGATGTCAAGAAATGGGTAGAGGAAGACACCAATTGGTATTTGAAGGCCATGGAGGATGCATGCTCAGGGCGGCTGGGGAGAGGGGATGAGGCTCAGAGATCGGGACGCGCCGGTGACGAGTGAGGGCCTAATCTTCAGGGTCTACGGCTACGACCATCCTGAGGACGCCTACTTCTGCGACCTTGAATACGCTTCGGAACACATCTATAGATCTAAGGAGACGAGGGCCATTAGAGTTGGGCCTAGAGGCCGATTCTACAAGTTCTATGCCGATGGGGGTTTGAGATTCGTCGAGGAGCGCTACTCCCAATACACCATCTGGCATGAGGCCCTCCGTCGACAACTCGTAGGCGTCCATGGTAAGCAGATCGCAGAGGTTCACAAACCAGATGAGAGGCTTCAGGAAATCCTCAGGGAGTCTCAAGACCCCTTAATGGAGGCAGTGATAGAGCTTCTAGACCTCATAGCTGAGCATTCAACCCTGAGGCCGAGGGACTTCGGAGTCTTCGGCTCCCTGCTCCATGGATTCCACAGCCCAAAGCATAGCGACATAGACCTCATCATTTACGGCGTCAAGCCCCTCAAGGAACTTAGGGAGACCCTCAACACCCTCTACGGCGGAGCCCCTCTAAGAAACGAGTTCGAGTCCTGGACTCCAGAGATGCCGCCATACCACTGGAGGTTTAGACTCTACCCTAAATGCGAGTATGGGTGGTATCAGAGGCGTAAACTCATCTACGCCGTCTATGACTCCAGGAGCCTGAAGCGAACCGTGAAGGTGGAGTTCGAACCTGTTAGGCTGTGGAGCGAGATCAAAAATGAATACCCTGAGACGGAGCGTATCAGGTCTCTGGGGATGGTGGAGGCCTGGTTCAGGGTACTTTCCGATGAGGAGGCCGGCTTCATGCCAGCCATTTACCCCATAAAGGTGGAGAGGATAGACTGCGAGGTTGATCCAGGGGATGTTAGGCGCATCGTCTCCTACGTAGAGGAGTTCAGGCTTCAACTCTTCGAGGGTGAGAGAGGCTATGTGAGAGGCATCCTGGAGGAGGTGGAGATGCGGAGCGGAGCCTTCTATCAGATCACGCTGAGTAGATGTCCAGACTACTATGGACAGGTTTTGAGGCTCGCCGAACAGCCCTTATTGAGGATATTTAAGGAAGAGGGGTAGACTTATAAGGGGACTATTAGGAGAGTCGGCTTGAGGGTTGCCATGAGCGTCGAGGAGAAGCTGAGGGACATAGAGGAGGAGCTGAAGGTTCTACTGGAAAAAATGGAGAGCTTCGAGGAGCGGCTCGAGGAGCTCGAGGAGCGGCTCTCAGAGCTGGAGGAGCGGGTGAGCGCCCTCTAACCCAACCTTTAAGTGAAATCCCCCAAGTTTTCTAAGATGGCAACCCCTTGGCACACATCGAAGGACATCATAGGGAGTAAGAGCGACGCTCTAAAGGGCAGGCGCATAGTCCTCTGTATCACCGGAAGCGTCGCTGCGGTGAAAAGCCCCGAGATCGCTAGGGAACTGATGAGGCTGGGAGCCGAGGTCTACGCCGTCATGACGCCTATGGCTCAGAGGATCATACACCCCTACCTCATGGAGTGGGCCACGGGAAACCCCGTAGTCACAGAGCTGACGGGTCAGGTGGAGCATGTCACCCTCGCCGGAGACCATCCCAAAAAGGCGGATCTCATCCTGGTGGCGCCCTGCACAGCGAACACCATAGGAAAGGTGGCTGCCGGAATCGATGATACCCCTGTGACAACCGTGCTGACCACAGCAATAGGCAGCGGGATACCCATAATCATCGCCCCAGCGATGCATGGTTCCATGTATAGACACTCCATAGTGCTGGAGAATATCAGGAAGTTGGAGTCTATAGGGATAGAGGTGTTGATGCCCAGGATGGAGGAGGGTAAAGCCAAGATACCTCAGACAGGAGAGATCGTCGATGCCGTCATTAAGAGGCTCGCAGCCAAGAGAGACCTAGAGGGGCTGAGAATCCTCGTTACAGCTGGGCCTACGAGGGAATACATCGATGCCTTCAGGTTCATATCAAACCCCAGCTCGGGGAAGATGGGCGTCGCCATCGCGGAAGAAGCCCTCCGCCGAGGAGCTGAGGTCACCTTAATCTACGGCCCAGGGACAGCTCAGCCGCCATCAGGTGTAGAGCTCATAAGGGTCGAGTCGACGGAGGAGATGCTCAACGCGGCAGTAGAGGTCCTAAGGGAGAGACATTATCACGTTGCGATACTTGCAGCAGCCGCAGCGGATTATGGGCCGAGGGAGAGGAAGATGGTGAAGACGCCGTCTAAGATGGAGAGCTGGACCCTGAAGCTCAAGCCTCTGCCGAAGATCATTGAGGCAGTTAGGAAGGCGAGTCCGGAAACCTATCTCGTCGGTTTTAAGGCAGAGTATAACGTCTCTGAGGAAGAGCTCATAGAGAGAGCTTATAGGAGATTAAGGGAGGTGGGAATGAACCTCATCGTCGCCAACGATGTCTCAAAGGAGGGCGTGGGATTCGGCTATGACACCAATGAGATCTACATCATCGACCCCAATCGCAGGGTCATCCACATATCGAAGACGAGTAAGAGGGAGATAGCGAGGAAGCTTCTAGATATCGTCAACGAACGGCTGAGGGGATAGGCCCACCTAATCTGAGAATCTAAAAAGGAGCTCTTGAAGGGGAAGATATCTCCCCAGAGGAGCGGGACAGGGTTAAGGCCCAGATATATAACGCCCGGGAGGCGCCCATACAGCTTCACATAGCATCCACGGAGGAGTTAGACGGATAGATGCTCTAGTGACGGTTTCACTCTTAACCCTGAGGAGAGGCTTAGGCTGGTTGGGAGCTGAGGCGATGAGGCTATGTTGGTGTGGGAATCGTTAAGTATCCTTCACCTCCACTAGTTTTGATATGGTCTCGGAGGAGGCTATGGGGGAGATAGCTAGAGAGATTCGAGGGGAGCTAGCGGCGAAGCTCATCGACCTGCTGCTAGAGGCCAAAGAGGGCGCGAAGTTGCCGAGTTCAGAGGCGAAGAGGCTGCTCCAACTATGGAGCCTTGAGAAACTACTGGAGGGCGATGAGGGCTTGGAGCTCCTGCTGAAGGGGGCCGCCACTGTGGATCCCGAGGGGCTTAGGGGCCTACTCGAGGAGTATGGCCTCGAGAAGGTTAAGAGGGAGGTGCTAGGATGAAGTTCGGCATCGAGTTCGTCCCCATGGACCTATACTGGAGGACGGTCTTCTATACTATCCAGGCTGAGAAGCTGGGCTACGACCACGTCTGGATCACGGATCACTTCAACAATAGAAACGTCTATGTCACCCTCACCCTCATAGCAAACTACACTGATCGCATAAAGCTGGGGCCTGGGGTGACAAACCCCTACCTGGTTCACCCCATCATGACGGCTCAAGCTGTGGCTTCCCTAAACGAGATCGCCCCTGGAAGAGTCGTCTGCGGCATAGGGGCTGGAGACAGGACGACGTTGGAGATGGTGGGCCTTGAGATGAAGACCCCGCTGAGGGCTGTGAGAGAGGCAGTCGAGATCATCCGACGAATGGTAGCCCGTGAAAAGGGGGGTTATGAGGGAAGGGTTTTCCGGACGACAAGTGGAGCCCGATTCAACTTCAAGGTTCAGCAGCCCATCCCTATATACATCGGAGCTCAGGGGCCGAAAATGCTGAGGCTAGCTGGCTCCCTAGGCGATGGAGTTCTGATAAATGCTTCCCACCCTGACGACATCGCTGAGGCCATGAAGCATGTGAAGGAGGGTGTAGAGAGAGCTGGTCGAAGTCTAAGCGACATCGATGTGGCCGCCTATACATCTCTGTCGGTGGCTGAGAAGGAGAAGAAGGCGAGGAAGGCAGCTATCCCCGTAGTCGCCTTCATTGTCGCTGGAAGTCCACCGCAGATACTTGAGAGGCATGATATATCCATTGAGGCTGCCGAGGAGATTAAGAGGGCCCTAGCCGAGAGGCGTTGGGCCGACGCCTTTGGAGCCGTCACCGATGAGATGATCGAAGCCTTTTCCATCTGCGGAACCCCTGAGACCTGCATCGAGAAGATCGAGGCTCTCTCAAAGATGGGTGTCACACAATTCGTCGCCGGCTCCCCCATAGGGCCGAAGGTGAGGGCTAGCATCGACCTCTTCGGGAGGGAGGTCATACCCCACTTCAAAAATTAATACTCTCTTTTTTCTCCCTTAATAAGTAGACATCTGTCGATGATTGTTTCGACACAACCTTTAATTCAAAACGAAGGGTAGATGATGCGATACATCTCGGCGTATGGTGAAAGAAGATGGGGATTAAGGGCGTTAAGGTTAAGTTCGACGAGCTTGAGACGGCCATAGGACGCTTCAAGGGATTAGAGATATCCATCGGGAGGGTTGTGGAGGGGATACCGGAGGAACCCCTCGGCCCGACCCCCTTCCCAAGCATAGCCGAGCTCCGGGAGTGGGATCTAAAGCTGCTGAGGCGCTATAGGCCGTTCTACATGCCCTTCTGCGATGTCTGCTGCCTCTGCACCTTCGGGAAATGCGACTTAACTCAGGGTAAGCGGGGGGCCTGCGGGCTCGACATGGCTGCTCAGCAGAGCCGCATCGTGCTGCTGGCCTGCTGCATAGGAGCCGCCACCCATATAGGGCATGCCAGGCATCTTGTCGAGCATCTCGTCGAGAAGTATGGCCGTGAGACCCCGATAAACGTCGGGGAGGACGCCGTTGAGATCGACATGCCGGTGACAACCCTCGTCACGGGGGTTCAGCCCAAGACCCTCGGAGACTTGGAGATGGTATTGGACTACTGTGAGGAGCAGTTGACGCATCTACTCTCCTGTTGCCACACGGGGATGGAGGGGAACAACCTCGACTTCGAGTCCAAGGTCTTCCACGCCGGTATGATCGACCAGGTGGGAATGGAGATCGCCGACGCGGCTCAGATATCCGCCTATGGGTTCCCGAGGGCGGACCCAGAGGCGCCCTTCACCGAGATAGGGTGGGGAGTCGTCGACACCTCTAAGCCGGTCATCCTCGTCATAGGCCACAACGTCCCACCCGCCGTTGAGATCATCAACTACCTCATCGATCACCAACTCTATGGGCAGGTGGAGGTAGCCGGAATCTGCTGCACAGCCCATGACATAACGAGATACAACGCTGGGGCTAAGATCATAGGGCCGATCTCATGGCAGTTGAGGTTCGTCCGAAGCGGCATACCGGATGTCATCGTCGTCGACGAGCAGTGCATCAGAACAAACCTCATCATGGAGGCGATGAAGATCGGGGTGCCCTTCATAGCGGCCAGCGAGAAGTGCTGCCACGGCCTCCCAGATAGGACTCATGACGATCCAGATGCCATAGTCGAGGATCTGGTCTCCGGTAAGGCTCCCGGGGCTTTGATCCTCGACCCAGATAAGGTGGGTGAGGTCGCCGTAAGGGTTGCGATGGAGATAGCGCCGAAGAGGAGGAAGAGGGGTATCCTCCCCTCTAGGGAGGAGGTCATGGAGGAGGCTAAGCGGTGTAGACACTGCCTGGAATGTCGCAGGGCCTGTCCAAATGATCTGCCTATTCCAGAGGCCTTGGAGAAGGCTGCCCAGGGAGACCTATCAGCCCTCGAGGCCCTATACGAGGACTGTATAGGCTGCGGCCGATGTGAGAGCGCCTGCCCGCAGGGGATTCCAATTCACAGCCTCATAGCCTCAGCGGCGAGGGAGCGTATGGCCTCGGAGAGGTTTAAGATCAGGGTTGGCCGCGGTGCTATACAGGATGTCGAGATACGGCGCGTAGGCGGCCCCATAGTCCTCGGAGAGATTCCAGGTGTCGTCGCCCTCGTCGGATGCGCCAACTATCCCAGGGGCGGGATAGAGGTGGCTGAGATCGCTGAGGAGTTCGCCCGTAGAAACTTCATCGTCGTAGCAACGGGCTGCGCCGCGATGTCGATGGCGATGGTAAAGGATGAGGAGGGGAGAACCATCTACGAGAAGTATCCAGGAGTCTTCGACGCTGGGGGCGTCCTAAACGTAGGCTCCTGCGTCTCAAACCCCCACATAGCGGGAGCTGCCATAAAGATCGCGAGGATATTCGCCAAGAGGAATCTGAGGGCCAACTATGAGGAGATAGCTGACTACATCCTAAACAGGGTTGGAGCCGTCGGAGTAGCCTGGGGAGCGATGAGCCAGAAGGCTGCCTCGATAGCAAGCGGATTCTGGAGGCTTGGAGTCCCCGTCATCGTAGGCCCCCACGGATTGAAGTATCGACGCATGCTCCTCGGTAGACGTGAACGGGAGGAGGATTGGTATGTCTACGACGCCAGGACGGGTGAGCGGGTATGCGTCGGCCCAGCACCTGAGCATCTCTTCTATGCCGCGGAGACGAAGGAGGAGGCAATGGTGATGATAGCAAAGTTGGTGATAAGGCCCAACGACACGACGAAGGGCAGGGCCATAAAGCTGACCCACTGGATCGATCTCCACAAGAGGTTCTACGGTCGTCTCCCCGATGATCTGCATCTCTACGTGAGGAGGAAGGCGGACATACCAATAACGATGAGGGATGAGATCGTGAAGTTCCTAGAGGAGAAGGGCTGGCAGGAGAGGGAGATACCCGATCCGACGCTCCTCAAACGACTGATAAGGGGGTGAAGACCATGATGCGTGGAGAATCCTGGCAGACGGCTGAGATCCCAGGGCCAAAGAAGGCGCATGTGATCACGGATCCCAGGATCGTCGCCTCTCTCATCAAGCGGAGCTCCAGGCCGATACTGGTCGTCGGAGGCGAGGCCGATGAGGCTGTCATCAACTATGCCATAGAGCTTTCAAGGGCCATTGGGATGCCGATAGCGGCGACTCCCTCAACTTTGAAGACCTTTATGGAGAGAGGATTCAAGGAGGCACACCCCTTCTCGGCCGTGGAGATCGGGGAGAGGCTTAGGGATCCAGATTGGGAGGGCCTCGACGGCTCTGGGCAATATGACCTGGCGCTTTTCATTGGCTTCAAATACTATGTCTCCTGGCTCATCCTCTCGGGGCTTAAGCACTTCGCTAGGAGGGGTGAGGGCTACCTGACAACGGTGAGCCTCGACCCCTACTATCAACCCCACGCCTCCTGGTCTCTCCCCAACTTGACGAGGGAGAGGTGGGAGAAGAACATTAAAGGGGTGCTTCAACACTTGGGGAGGTGATGTGAGATGTCCTTCGAGGATATACCGGTTGACGTAGGCATAATCTACGAGGGCGAGAGGATAAGGTGGAAGGACACCTTCGTCGAACTCGGGGGGCCGAGAGTTGAGCATAAATTCGAGCTGGTTAGGGTTAGACCCCTAGACCAGATTGAAGACGGCAAGATCACCATCATAGGGCCAGACCTGAAGGATATGGAGCCAAAGACGACTCATCCCCTCGGCATACTCGTCGAGGTAGCCGGAAAGGAGCTGGAGGAGGAGATGGAGGGAGTCTTCGAGAGGCGAATCCACGAGTTCATAAACTACATCCAGGGCTTCATGCACCTCAACCAGAGATACGACATCCATCTAAGGCTGAGCATGGCCTCCTTCAAAAAGGGTCTAAACAGCTTCGAATACGTCGGTAAGGTGATGATTAGGCTGTATAAATCCGAGATACCGATAATAGAGAAGATTCAGGTCACCTTCATCACAGACCCTGAGAAGGTTAAGGAGCTGTACCAGGAGGCGTTGAAGGTCTATGAGGCGAGGGATGCGAGGATAAGGGGGATGAGGGATGAGGATGTCGACGTCTTCTATGGATGCACCCTCTGTCAATCCTTCGCTCCGACGCATGTCTGCATCATAACGCCTCAGAGATACGCCAACTGTGGAGCTATAAGCTGGCTCGATGGGAGGGCTGCCTCAAGAGTCGACCCGAAGGGGCCGATCTTCGTCGTGGAGAAGGGTGAATGCCTAGACCCGATAAAGGGGGAGTATGAAGGCGTAAACAAGGTGGTGAAGGAGAAGTCGGGAGGCGTCATCGAGAGAGTCTGGCTCTATACAGCCTTCGGCTATGAGCACACCTCCTGCGGATGCTTCGAGGCCATCGCCTTCTACATACCCGAGGTTGACGGCCTAGGCATCATCGACAGGGACTTCAAGGGTAAGGCCGTCAACGGCCTAACCTTCTCAGCCATCGCCGACATCACAGCCGGAGGAACCCAGGTCGACGGATTTCACGGCATCTCCATAGAGTATATGCGCTCACCCAAGTTCCTACAGGCCGATGGAGGTTGGAGCAGAATCGTCTGGGTTCCCAAGAGGGTAAAGGAGAAGGTTAAGGACTTCATACCCCCAGAGTTCGTCGACAAGATTCCGACGGAGGAGGATGTCTCCAACGTCGAGGAGCTGAAGGAGTTCTTAAAGCGGGTAGGTCACCCCGTCGTGGAGCGGTGGAAGGCCCTGGAGGAGGCCAAGCCTCCAGAGGAGGAGAAGCCTGCTGAGGAGGCCGTCCTCGGGCCGCTTCCAACGGTGACGGCGACGGTTGGAGGCTTCAGAGTCATCTTCGAGAACGCCCGAATCTACGCCGATAGGGTGATCATAAAGCGGATCAAGTAGGTGAAACAACATGGCGAAGGGGGAGGAGAAGGAGGACATCATCTCCAAGTGGCTGAAAGACCTGGAGGAGCTAATCCTAGAGAACTTCCAGATGGAGGTTGACCGCCTAGAGCTGATACTCCAGCCCCAGGTCGTCAGACCCCTATTGGAGAGGGTTGCCCCCGAGAAGCCCACGGAGCTCCTGAGGGAGGAGTTCAAGCCCCCCATTAAGGAGTATCCAGGTCAGGTCGTCGAGGTCGTCCTAGGGGCGACGAGGGCTGAGGGGGGCTCCAGATGTCGATCCATCACTATAGGAGGGGAGAAGACTCCAGCCTTCTACCTCTTCGAAGGCGCCCAGCCCCATAGGCCCGTGATCGTCGGCGACGTCTTCGATATGGAGATCAGCCTACCAAAACCCGTTAGGGAGCGTCTAGGCGATGTGCTCTCAGACCCAGCTGAATGGGCGAGGGTCTACGTCGAGAAGTATGGCGTCGACATGATCGACATAGAGCTCATCAGCACCGATCCGCTGCTGAAGGATACACCTGCCAAGGAGGCTGCGAAGACGGTGGAGGAGGTTCTCCAGGCTGTTGATGTCCCCCTCATCATAGGTGGCTCTGGGAATCCTGAGAAGGATGGGGAGGTGTTGATGAAGGCGGCTGAGGTGGCTGAGGGTGAGCGGGTTCTCCTCAGCTCTGCGACCCTCGACCTCTATGAGCCGATAGCCGAGGCGGCTAAGAGGTATGGCCACGTCGTCCTCGCCTGGACTTCTCTGGACATAAACCAGCAGAAAGAGCTGGATCGACGCCTCTTCGAGTATCTCCCAAAGGAGCGCATCGTCATGGATCCAACCTCGGCGGCCCTCGGCTACGGCATCGAATACGCCTTCACGGTTATGGAACGAATGCGCCTCGCAGCCCTCTGGGGAGATGAGGAGCTCCAGATGCCGATGGCTGCGGCCACCTCCAACTCCTGGGCTGCGAGGGAGGCCTGGAGGAAGGCCCCTGAGCTCGGCCCGAGGAGGCTGAGGGGGCCGCTTTGGGAGGCCATCGCATCGCTCACCTTCCTCCTGGCGGGTGTCGACATGTTCATAATGCTCCACCCCGCCGCGATGAGGACGCTGAGGGACGTCGTAGACTGGCTTATGGCTGAGGGTGAGGCCGTGAAGACGGCCTACGAAGGTTGGGTCTCCATGGAGGTGTAGGCGATGCCGAAGAGGGTCAGCCCAATAGACATATTCAACCTCCTGCCGAAGACCAACTGCGGGGAGTGCGGCGAGGAGACATGCTTCGCCTTCGCAACCAAGCTGGCTGACAGGAAGGTTGACCTGGAGCTCTGTAAACCCCTCTTCGAGGAGGGCTTCAAGGAGAATCTGGAGAAGCTTAAAGCCCTATTGAGGCCGGCGGTCCTGGAGGTGAGGGTTCGAAGCCCCTCACGGGAGGTTCGCATAGGCGGTAAGGTTGTATTGTATAGGCATGAGCTCCGCTACGACAACCCAACGGCCATAGCTATAGCGGTCAGCGACACGATGCCCGAGGAGGAGATGCTGGAGAAGGTGAAGAGGGCTGAGAGCTTCAAGTATCGATACATCGGCATGGACTTGACACTCGACATGATCGCTGTAAGATGCGTCTCCGGAGACCCAGACAGATTCGGTGAGAGGGTTAAGAAGGTCGCCGAGGCGACGGAGATGCCTTTGGTGCTCTGCTCATATGATCCAGCCGTGATGGAGAGCGGCCTCTCAGCCCTAAAGGATTCGAGGCCCCTCATCTATGCGGCCAATAAGGGTAATTGGAAGGAGATGGCCGACCTCGCCCTGATGTATGGCTGCCCCCTCGTCGTCTCAGCCCCGGGAGACCTGAATCTGCTGAGGTCTTTGACGAAGACCCTCCTCGAATACGGCGTTGAGGAGCTGATCCTCGACCCTGGAACATACCCCGATGAGGGTTTGAAGACCACCATCAACAACTTCACCATGTTAAGGAGATGCGCCTGCGAGCTTGAAGACGAGCTCTCTGGATTCCCCCTCCTCGCCGCCCCAATAGTCGCCTGGAAGGGAGACGAGGATCCAACTATAAAGGCGTGGAAGGAGTCCTATCTCGCCTGTATGCTCATCCTAAGATTCGCCGACATCCTCATCCTCAACAGCATCGAGACCTGGTCGATACTGCCAATAGTCATCCTAAGGCAGAACATCTATAATGACCCCGTCAAGCCTGTCAGCGTCGAGCCAGGCCTCAGGGTGATAGGGAAACCCGATAGGAGCTCCCCTGTGCTCTACACCACGAACTTCGCCCTCACCTACTACACGGTCATGGAGGATCTGAGAGACCTCGACTGCTACCTCCTCGTCATAGACACCGAGGGCCTAAGCGTGGAGTCAGCCGTGGCGGGCGGGAAATTGACTGCTGACAAGGTGGCTGAGGCGATAAAGGAGACGGGCATAGAGAAGCTCGTCGATCATAGGAAGATCATCTCACCTGGAATGGCTGCGAGGATAAGCGGTGAAACCGAGGAGGTATCAGGCTGGGAGGTCCTCGTAGGTCCCAGAGACTCGTCGGGGATTAAGGATTTCATAAAGAAGAGGTTCTACGGCGAGGGCTGATAACACCCTCCTCCTCTTCCACCAAGCCCTCCTGGAGAAGCCTCTCCAGATGTCTCTCAACCGTTCTCGGGGCTTCGCAGACCTTCAGCTCGTTGACCAGCAGCCTCTTCAGCTCATCCCTCTCCATGGGACCCCTGCTCTCCAGCTCCCTCAGGATGTGGTCCCTCACCGTTGGGTGGCCTATGGCTTCGAAGAAGGCTTCGACGAGGATGTCCCCAGCCTCCTGCATCAGTGGCTCTATTGGATCCATGGATGCGAGGCAGTAGTGTTCATTCCCCTCGTTGGAGTGCTCCTGCATTATCTTCTCCTTCAGCGCCATGGGATCCCTGTAGGGGTAGGAGATGAGCTTCTTCGCAACGCTCCGAGCTGAGCCGCAGGGGGTGTCCTTCAAAACCTCTATCTGCTTTATGATGCCCTTAGCCTCATCGAGTTCAACCCTCAGCTTCGGCCTCCCCATCTTCTCCAGCAGCCTTGAGATATAGGGGTCTTCACTCTCCTCCAATATGCAGTAGGGCTTTGGACATTCGTAGTGTATCCCCAGCTTTTCGAGGTCATCCATTATGGTCTTCAGACCTGGGGGTATCCGCTCCCTGTCGTCGAGGGGGTAGAGAACCGACTTGGCCTTGAGCTTCTCAGCTATCGGGGGTATCAGGTCTCCGAGTAGTGGATGGATGTCGAAGACCAGCAGCAGATCGCATTCGACTATGGGCATACTCTTTGGTATATACTTCTCAGGCTCCTCCCAGAGATTCTCGAGGACATTCGGCTCGTTGGGATGCTCCTCCTCTATCGTCTCGGGTTGAAGGTTGTAAATGTAGACGATCTCCCCTCCGAAGCCGTGGTAGGCGAGGTTGTCTATGAACTGCTCCCCCGCGGGGCCTGAGTAGATGATGTATATCCTCATGGTCTCTCACCCAGGAGCTCCAGGCAGCGTCTCACGCCCTCGACGGCGTCCTCGGCGTAGGCGTCGGCGCCGATGCTCTCGGCGAACTCCCTTGTTACGGGTCTGCCTCCGACGATGATCTTCACCCTATCCCTCAGCCCCCTCTCCTCCAGCGCCTTGATGACCCTCTCCATGTAGGGCATCGTCGAAGTCAATAGGGCTGACATTCCGAGGATGTCGGGCTGGGTCTCCTCAACGGCCTTGGTGAAGCTCTCCTCATCGACGTCTATTCCGAGGTCGATAACCTCGAAGCCATTCGCCTGTAGCAGGATGGCGAGTATCGACTTCCCTATGTCATGTATATCCCCCTTCACTGTCCCCAACACCACCCTACCCCTCCTGGGGCCACTCCTCCCTCCGCTTAGATGAGGCTTTAGAAACTCTATAGCCTTCTTCATATTCGACCCTGAGACGATGAGGTCTGAGGTGAAGTAGCGCCCCCGCTCATATCCCCGACCTATCTCGTCTAGGCCTCTGGAAAGCTCCTTGAAGATCTCGTAGGGATCGACGCCCTCATCAAGCCGCTCCCTACAGAACTCGATTATCTTCTCCCCCTTGAAGTCGAGGAGCATCTCAACGATGCCCCTGACATCGAGTCCGCTTAGCTTATCACCCATCTTTCCTTGATGAAGGATTGCTGATG
>Ga0190363_1001614_pt1 | contig 13265 bp, 21 predicted proteins | sample 48721867_MG_FD_161272 | JGI IMG/M metagenome (GOLD analysis project Ga0190363, IMG submission 161272) | Hydrothermal vent microbial mat bacterial communities from Southern Trench, Guaymas Basin, Mexico - 4872-18-6-7_MG | ecosystem: Environmental > Aquatic > Marine > Hydrothermal vents >...
GATTAAACAATTGTAATAATCATATGAATATATTATTCAATCATCGTGAAAATACACCCTGAGTTAACTTAACTCATACTGAATATAATAATAATAATAAAAAAATCCTAACTTAACTTAACTTAACAAATGAATATCCATGTGAATAAATATAATAATAATAATATATGTATATACAAGTGATAAGTTAAGTTATCACAGGTATTCCCAGAAATTCTTTACAAACTGAAAAACCACATGGATAAACAGAAAAACATACATTTACAAACGTAAAAAACACTTGAAAAATTAATTGTGTAATATCATTTGATAAGTAAACTTATCAAATGAATAAGAAATTACAAGTGAATAGTACAAATGTACAGTTATGTACAAGTGTTTTATCCAATTGTAATTAACAATATAGTCCACTAAATGTAAAGAAAAATACAAGTGTAATACTCAAGTGTACAGTCATGTACAAATGAAAACAAAAAATAAAAAATAAATAATTCAGATTTGAGATAACAACTGCTTAAGAATAGCAAGTGTCTCTTTATCAAGTGAAGATATTATCTTTCTTGCTTCTAATTCTTTCTGTTTCTTTTCAGCTGATTTAAGCACTTTATCATACTGTACAACTGCTTCCCTATACATCTTTTGTATTTCACCAAATGCTTTAGGACTAATTGGTACAACACTTGATATATACCCTGTCTTCTCACTTGCTCTTACAAGTGCAATTACAGCTGGAGGATTCTTCCTCCTTTTGTTAGGTAATATTGCTATCCTAAAGCACATGTTCTTATCATAATCACATGATACAGCACTTGAAACCCATAGTGCTCCTAATTCCTTCAACCTGTCCTCTACAATTGATTTAACCTCTTCAACTGTGGGTTTCACTTGTTCTACTTTCTTCACTTGAACTTTTTGTTCACTTGAAGGTTTTTGAACACTTGAAGGCTTCTCTTCACTTGAAGACTTCACTTCTTTATTAGTTGTTTTCTTCACACGTGGCATACCCAAACACCTGTGTTATTTAGTGATACAGCACATATATAAGCTTTTCGCACAAGACAAGTGAAAAAAACACATGAAGAAAAAAAGGTGGGCTAGACTCAGTAGAGTAAGCATATGTACTTAACATATTGTCTAGCACCACTACTGTAACTATACCTCTTCTCTAGCACTTTGAGGTAACCATGTGATTCTAAGTATTTCACCAGTATGCCTACCTCAGTCTTTGGTACTCCTAGTTCACTCTGTATCTTACTTGAACTAATAGCAATCTTCTTGCTCCAAGTGACTATGTTAGTTGTGAACTCATCGAGGAACAGTGTGATCAAATCGTATAAGCACATGCTAAAGTCACGTATGTATGCATATACACTGTCACCTGTCCTCTCAGCAAATGTATATTTATCAATCACCATGTATAACCACTTGCCATGTGGTCTCTTAGCTATATTCACCCTGTAGCCACCATATGTTAATATATTATACACTTGGTCAAGTGTTTCTTTGTCTCTCACATATGCTTTCCTCCATTTGATATACCTTATATTATCAGGTGGTACACACTTGAGTATCCTAGCTATAACATATGATGGTTCTTCTATATTCACATGCTTAAACCACTTGATCCTATACCTGTACTCTTCAATTGATACTACCTTCATTTTCTCACCTTCTTCAAATTATTACTGAAACATTTGAGTGAATACTCACAGTACCTGCATAAATATGATTCCTCAGCACGTGGTACAGTATCACTTGATAAGCACACTGCATAGTAGCTAAACCTCTCAAGTAATAGATCAATTGTCCTCTGGTCACGTATTATATCAAACACTTTAACCCTGCCATCCTTCTTACATATATATACCACATATGCTTTATGCACACCTGTTAAATACATGTACAGTTGCAATTGGTAATAGTGATGATCATATGGTCTATCAGGTATTTTGTTCACGGTCTTGATATCAACAATTGTATCATCAAATGCTATATCAACTGTACCGACAAGCTTGTACTCTACACCGTTAACTGTGATTACTTTCTCATACACTTTCTCACTCGTTGAACCAAGCATTTGAGAGAACAGTTCTTCAATTGCCCTATGCACCAGTATACCCAGTCCTAATATCACACACTTTGTATCGCTCAAATGAGTATACTCACTTGAGTAGTACTTTCTTTGGTAGTATGATTTGCGTAAGCACTGCACTATCTCATGCACGTGTATCTCATTTGGTTTATACTCTCTGTACGTTTCTTTTAGTATTTGCCTAAACATCTTGTATATATCACTTGGTCTTACCACCTCTCAATCACCTCCATCTGTCTGTTAAATTGTCTATCCAGATATTTGATAGTATCACCATTACCAAAATGTTCCTTAACCACATGCTCATATGCACTTGTAATGAAGAGGAAATCCTTACCACATATCTTGCATATCCATCCCTGATTGTACTTCATAATGTATTCCTTCACTACTATGTAATCATTTGTATGTACTTTAACAAAGTGCTTACATATGTGCTGTGGTGATCCTTTTAACCCACATATAGGACACTCTATTATTATCACCTGTACTCACCCACATATGATTTTATGAAATCATTTGTCTCTTCCCAACTGTTAGAGTACACTATCTTGTCTATCTCCTTTTGCTCAAATTCAACTGTTTCCTCACTTGTACTAAGTAGTGCTTCAAATATTGCCCTAACACGTGAAGAGTATATCTTCAGTCTGCCAGTTAATTGTGATTCCTCATAGTATTTCTCAATTGGTTTACTCTCTGCTACTCTTTTCACATAGTCTAGTATCCCCCTCATAACATTTGCTCTAAGCACATACTTGTGACACATACTCGCTACCTGTGGTCTAAGTGATATTGTTACGTCTACAATTGCAAACCTGTCTAAGAATGCATCAGGTGCACTTATCCTCACTTCTGATTTAAACCATCTCTGCATATACTCACGTGCATTTAATGGCTCCTCATCAAAGTTGCCATACCATATGAAGTTCACATACTTTTGTATAGTCCTCCTCACGTGTTTGGGTACAGCTGTTTCCCTAGTCCATATGCCTTTGTCTATACCTGTTTTTATGATATTTGTTATCTCCTGTGCTCTTCTTACATCAATTGCACCGATATCTGTGAACTCATCAAATATGATACCATTTTTACCCAGTAAACCAAGTGCACCTGTCCTAGCATCAAGTATTAATCCAGCAACTGTAGGAATCTTTGAAACATATGCATACCCTAGTACTTCTTGGCTGAATAAGGCATGTGTTGTCTTGCCTGTGCCTTTATAGGTCAATTGTATGATAGGACAAATACCATCACCAAACAGTTTGATATTACCTGTGAAACGTACTAAGTTTAGCCTTATGAGTTCCCAGTTGATGTTCCATCCTAGTCCCCATGTTAAGGCTACAATTGGTGGTATCTTTGAACATATTTGTTCAGCTGATTTAATATCACTTTTACCTCTTAACAATTGTATCCTCCTAGCACTTGCATACTTAGCCGATACGTTCACCTGTGCTAGTATATAGTTTGAACGCATGTCAAGTATATCCTCATTTGAGTATCCTTTCAACCTTGCCCATTCACATAGTAGTTTATAATTGTTTGGACAAACAAATGTTACTCCATTCTGTGTTATTTCCATGTGTTTAGGAACAAATAACCACAGCTGTATCCTCTTTTCCTGTGTATACAATTGAAGCCTACAGTAGTCTGGATCGTTGCCACACTTGTATGCTTCAATAATAGCATTCATGTCTCCTTTGAACTGTGCTTTCAGCATAGCGTATATATCACGTGTTAAGCCTTCTGGTACTCTCTCACTTACGTCTATAGCATATGGTTTTAACACTTCTCCTACGTTCATATGATATCACCCTATACTTCTTATACCACAGGTGTCTAAAAAATAGTGAAAAAATTTTCATGTGAATCACATTCTTTCTATATCCAAATCAATTGTTTTCTCTTCTTCAGGTGCACCTTCTTCACTTGTCTTCTTCACCTGTGCTCTCAATATATTGTCAACCAGTAGCATGTATGCCATTTGTTCTAGTCTACGTGCTAGTAACAGTAGTCTTTGTGGTGATAACATTTGTACTCTCATGTGAATATAATTATCAGTCACTTGTATCTTGGATTTCTTGTAGTCTTCCCACATGTCTTTACGTATGGCTAACTCAATACCACATGTACTACCTTCAACTGTAGTAGCATTTGTTCCCCTACCAATTGTAATCCTTCCCTTTGCTCTTACAAACCTTAGGAATCCTAGTACATATGTTTTACCACTTTTTACTTGTACAATTGGTATTCTAGGATTACCTTTGAGTAGCATTTGTTCCAAGAAGCTCTCACCATTTGAAGGTTTTCCTTCACTCATGCTCACACCGTGTTACCCTGTAACACACTGGCTTATAAACCTTTCGGTGAAAAAACACCCTGAGTTAAGTTAACTCAGCAGGTGGTTCAGTATAATAATAAAAAACTCTAAGTTAAGTTAACTCAAACTGAATATGAATAAAAACATGTCTTAACTTAAGATAGTATTCCCACAGGTGATAAAGTAATCCTATGAGTTAAGTTAACTCAGGGTGTAAAAAATAAAAAATAAAGGATCATTTGGGTTCATCATTTGAGTTAATCATTTTGATTACCCACTTGATCCTCTCCTCAATTCTGGCTAATCTTATACTCATGCTGTACAGTTTGTACAGTATGAACAATTGTACTCCAGCCACAAGTGTTACAATTGCATCTATATAGTCCATATGCTTATCACCATATGACTGCTTCTAACTCATATGTGAAACCATCTGGTGAGACATTAGTGAAGAATACTTCAAATGTCTGAGGCTCTACAAATGCCAATACACCACCTGTTAGCAGTACTATATTCCATGCATGTGCTCCTAACAATTGTTTACCATAGTATATCCTACCAAGTGCTAACCCAACTGAGTTCTTCTTATAGTGCAGACTAAAGAATGCTTTGAAAGCACTTGCATAATCATCGCAATCAAATGAATCAGGTATGTATTCTATACCAAGTGATTCCAGTTCACTCTTGAACTTTTCAAGTGCATTATGTATTTCATCAAGTGAGCATATATCATAGTATAAATCAAAGAAGTATGACCTGAGTGAGAAAAATAGTGTTTTTAACAATTTGGACTTCCAATTGGTGCTAGACTCAACTGCTTTACTCAAGCATAGTTTTATCAGTTCAAGTGCTGGTACACTCATTTGTGCTCACCTTATGTTTTAGTTACTGCTATCCTCCAAGTGATCTTAAGTGATTGGTCAGCTGGTTTAGTAGTACTACCAACAGTAGCAACTGCATAGTATGTAGGTGGGTTTTCCATCCTATGACCACTTGAAGCTGTCTTCAGTTTTAGATTATCAAATGTGTATTCATCCGTGCTGTCATCTATCACTTGAATAGTTATCCTCTGCCCATTAGTTATATCCTCAATTGAGACATTAGCAGGTGCAAAAGGTAGTGATTTAACAAGTGTCTCACCAGAGTATAGTTCTATGAATCCCTGTGATTCTACATCACCTACTCCTTCTACATATGTAAAGCACAAATTGTAGTATATTGAGTCTACAATATCTGCTAGACAATCATCTGTTAATGTGTTCTTCTTATTGTTCAGTTTGCCTCTCACTTGTACTTTTTCATTTATTACTATCTCAATTTGTTTTTTATTCTTCTTCCCGTTTTTCATATTTAACACCTGTTTTAGATTAAAACACGTGTGAATATATTCTTTTCTATGTGCTCCAGATCTCGGTATCATCGAAATAGACTGGATATTCATAAGAGTGTGCTCCGATACCACACCTGTTTATATCACTAGTAGCGTAGTAGTCATCAGGATCAACAAATGATAGTATAAATACCCATTCTGCACCGTCCCAGTATTCTAAATGTGCCTCTAGCCCATTTTCACTTGAGAACCATGTTACTCTGATCCTTTCCCATGCTGTTGAAGTCCTTAATGTTGTTTCAGAAAGTACATTTAATACAGATCCATCCCTGTAGAGCTTCTTTGTGCCATGATAATTATCAAGCTGTAATGCATATCCAGGTGTATAGCTTACAGTTCCCACTTCTTTTTGATTTCTAAAATATATTGCGAAGAACCCATCTGATGCATCATCTTGTTTAATGTATGTTATGATCCTACCATTTGGAATGTTTAGTGTAGGACTGTATTTACATAGGAATATATTATCATTACCTAAAATAGCAGATGATGAATAGTATGTTATTTTTAATGATGTTGGTGGGGAAACATATGTAGTACTATCAAGTGCCCAGTCCGTCTTATTGTAATCCCAGTCATCAATATAGTCCTTTAACACAGGTGGTTTAGCATTTGGTACATGGCTGAATAGCTCAATTGCTCTCAATTTGAGCTTCTTTTCAAACCTGTACAGTCTTTCAATTGCTTTAATCATTTGCTCATTCTTCAGATTGGTGTACTCTTCAAGCTGTCTCTCTCTTTGAGCTAAGCTCTTCTCATGGTTTTCAAGTGCTCTAAGTATTATCCTCTCAATATCCAAAGCACTCATACTACCACCGTGAGTATATACTCATACTGGTTTTTTATCCTTTCTACCCGCTCCATTCTTCCCTGTACACTTGGTACATGCTAGGTGGTGTCTGGGCATTCCATTCCTCTCTGAACAACATTTGTTCCTTAGGAACTACCTCAACTGATACCTCATCTGATAAGCTCACTTGCTCCTCAAATGCTTCCCTCATTACTAGTACAGTTGTAGTCTCATCTGATAAGCTCACTTGCTCATCAAGTGCTTTTATCTTGATTTCTCCTACTACAATTGTTACATCATCTGATAAGGTAACCTTATCAACTGTCTCCTTCTCAATTTGTACCACAGGTGGTGCTAACTCACCCGGGTATGACTCAGGTCTGTAGTGCCAATAGAGAGGTACACTTGGGTATGTTATCTCAGTCTGCAAGTTCACACTATGCCTATAAGCACTTACCTTCTGTAGTATCTCATCTATCTTGCTTAGCACATCTGTTACATCAAGCTGTCCCGTCCATATGATGTTATCATACACTTGCACACATTTGCTTATTACATTCTTCACTTTGTTCACAACATCTGATAGGTCAATTGATAACTGTGATAGTGTACTATCAATTGAATTAAGCAACTGAGTAACAGTATTGTATGTGGCTTCAGCTTCTAATTTGTTCTCAAGTGCTACCTTGTACACTTCATCAGGATCTACAAGTGCATCCTCAGGGTGTTCCTTCGTATATGACCACCACTCGTTCACAGTCTGTAGTTCACCTTTGAGTTCCTGCAGTCTAGCAAGTGCTCTCTCGCATATCATGTCTATTAGTCCAATTGCACGTTCATATGCATCATTTAATGCATTCAGTGAATTGTCAAACTGTCTCAAAGCATTTGTGTAAGACCTTTCATGTAACCATATGATCATATCGTTTATCCGTGTAACTATCTCATGCAGTTGTCCTCTAAGTGCTATTAGTTTGTCTTCTATGTACCTGTCAAAGCCAACTTTCATTCTCCACTGTGTTGTAGGCAGATTGCTACCAGCCTGTGCTATCAGTAGTGCTCCTATATCTGAGTCAATATCCTCAATTGTGGTAATCACCTCATCTATCTCATCATATGATAATGGATAGCTACCACGCCATATGTTTAATATTGACTGTACAGCACCACCTAAATTGTACTGTATGGCATTTGATAGTGCTTCTTGTATTGTCTCAGCGAACATTTCCTGTGCAATTTCCTTACCCACAAATACTTCTAGTTTAGTTGTCTCTTCCAGCATGGCTTCAAAAGCATCTAGTAGACCATCTGTGCTTATGCCAACATTATCATCTGCCTCAGCATCTGCTATATAGTCATATACTTTAGCAAATGGTGCTCTAGTCCATCCCTGTGATATAGCATATGTTACTTTCAACCAGTCACTTGATCCACTAAGTGCATCTTGCAGTATGGTCTGGAATAATATTGAGGCAATTGAACCACCAACTGCACCCCAACTAGTACCATATGGCATACTCATATAACCACCTCATAGTGCCACAAATAATGGGTTACCATGTGTTTGATACCATAGTGCATATGAACGATATTGCTCAGCTACCTCATCATACTGTCCCTTTTTCAATTCATTATTGAAGAATAAGCATGATACAGGTGGCTCATAGTCAATTACTGTGAATATCAATAGGTAACTATCAAGTGTTACATCAGATTGACTAGCACCAGTTGGATAAGTAGCTGTACCTATAACTTCACCCTTGTATATGCCTAAATACAGTTTGAACTCTACATTATTCGAGTGTAATGTCCTGCCTAGCACATCAAATGCGTGGTACTTGAATTTATCAATTGTTAGTATCACATCAATTACTGGTATCACTTTACCCGCTATATCAGTTGTAAATTCACCTTCAACTATTTGTGAATCACTGTATGTGCTGATATAGAATTTGTTATATGCATTTGATACATCAGGTGGCTCATCAATTGTTGCATCAGCTGGGAACTTGAAGTACACGCTCCTTCTTAATAAATCAAGTGTTAATTCAGTAAACACTTGTGGCATGTTAGGCGGTGTGAATATGAACTGTGGTACACTTGGTACTTCAATTGTCTTATCAGTATCATATGTTAGTGTCATCTTAGCACCTTGATATTGCAATTGCATTCTAGGCTTGTGTATATCACGTGTAGATAGACCAGTAAAATCAACTCTAACAATTGGGTCATACACGTGTCCCAACCTGTAGTTATATGAGTATGGCATCTGTGTTAGCAGAGTATCAATAGTATCAAGTGTCTTCTTTGAAGCATCTATGATCTTCTTACGTGCATTAATCATCTTTGATATCATTTCACTTATGTAATTATCAATTGTATTTAGTGCATTTGATAGCATACTGTCTGCCTCTTCTTGTGTGACCAAATTCCCACCTGAAAGAATAAATACCTATAGGAATATATAAACTTCAGGTGAGAGTATAGTCCTGATAAAGACATTCTACAGGCTGTACAGGGATACAAAGAAGAAAATCAGCCTGATAGCTTATCACCATGTTAAAACAGTTGAAGATCCATATGATAGGCTGGTACAAACACTCAGTGAGCAAAGCAGGATGTGGTCATTATGGAGGCAGTGGAATAGGCATGTGAGGATAAATTTACTCAGGTGGTAGTATGCACAGGAAAAGATACCACTTTAGGGAATCACGTGAGATATCACATGCAAGGCATAGGGTGAAGAAACGCTTCAATACTGAGGCTAGGCACCACATGTTAAGATCACTTATTAGTGGTTTTCTGACTGGTTTAACAGGTGCTAAAATATCATCTGGCTGGAGGACTGTGAAAAGATGGAGAACCAGATATGGTACATATGAGCTAAGAGTGAAGACATATTACAGGCAATACACACTTGACCAAGAGAAGTACAGGCATATGAGGAGACACATGGATAAGCAAAGACAGTACAGGTGGTATCACCACATGATTAGAGGGTTTATGAGGACTATGCTACGTGATTATTACAGGTGGTTAGAGGATATTGAAAAGTACCAAGTGTTATGGGAAATAATACGTGGTAGAGCACGTGTACTGTTCAAAGTGTACTATCATATATTCCCATTCATGTGCTTTAGACACTATGCATTTGATAGGCACTTGCTAGAGTTCACACCTGAGGAAAGACAAGTGATACTGAGTAAACTATTCAATTATGCAAAACAAAAGTATATACCAAAGAGTGAGTTCTTAGACCCACAAATGAGAGGTATATTCCAGAGGTTTATCAGCATGTACATGCCTTATCCATGCAATTTCTCAATATATGCACTCAGGATTACACCTGTAACATTTCAAATATTGAAGGGAACATATGTACAGCTATATGTACTCAGATGGACACTTGCAAAGAACGTGAAGGCTGATCCATATATTGGTAATTCACGTGCTAAATCATATCACCAAGTGAAATGGACATATAAAGATGACAGGGAAATACTGAATAGCTACATGTTTGTTGACTCAACTGTGCTTGAATCATATGATCACCCATTTGTAGCATCACGTAATGAATTGTATGAACCACTTGCTGTATACAGACTGAGGGATATAGTCTTCAGACCACATACAGAGAAACTAGCGTTTGCCAAAACAAATGGTAGACCAGAATTATGGATGGAATATGGTGTATGTTCAGCATATGCTATCCCAGTCAGATACACATATAGGAGGAAATTATATTCAAGTGCTGATACACGTGCTAGGAGAAGAGACTTACTAGCACTTGGTAAAAGGAGGAGATTCAAAGATGTTGTATCAATTGAAATGTACCACAAGAAATAAGCAAGTGAGTAAAAAAATAATGGAATATACAGATTTTATGTACACTTGTATATTTTATACACCTGTTAATATCACGTGTACTGCTAGTTTATCAGCTACAGAGTCGTACTCAATTGCTACATCAAGTGCTGAATAAGCACTAGTGTCTATTAGTTTCTCAACTGAATTATCAAGTTTGCTGTTTACAGCATTTATTACAGCATCACGCTCACTTGTTAAACCTTGTTCATGTGCATATTGTGCTAATACCAAACCTTGTGTTAAGATGGCTATACCAAGTGGTCTAACAAATTTAACTACATTTGCTGGGAAGGCATTTACTATCTCACCTGAGAAGCTATCATTTGCACCAAAGTATAGTGATACTCTCTTATCACCTGTGATTACACCCATAGCCTTGTAGGCTGGGCCCCACCCAATTTCTGGTTTGAAACCAACTGCACCAAGTACATACCTGAGTTTTTGTAGCTTGTCCTTCTTAGCACTTACGTTAGTCTCAAATGTACCCCCTTCTGCATATGCACTTTGTATACCACTAGACCAGCTTGGATAGGCAGTCTTTAACTTCACTTGCATTTTCAGTTTGATGAAATCAGCATCTGCATAGTTTGGATTGACAAATTCCTGCCATGCATCATATGCTGGATTAGCTAGTTTGTTAATGAACTCAGTTGCATTTGATATTTTCTCTAGAAGAGCACTTAGTATCCTAGCACGTTCTGCTTTGAGTGTGGTTTCCCACTCACTTAGTACATCATCTGGTATACTATCAAGTGGCTGGTAATACCCTTTGTAATCCAATACAGTACTCATATTCTCACGTGCTTAGTATCACGCTGAGGAAATATTTAAATACTTGTCTCATGGTGAATACACAGGGTGATACTACGTATGACTGGTAAGTACGAAAAGGTAATCCATGTGAGAGTATCGAATGATATGTACAATAGGTTACAATCAATTGCTGAAGAACTTGGTATTCATGTGAGTGTCATAGTGAGGTTAGCAATTGTACAATTCATTAAGGATAAGAAGACAATTGAGGATATATCTTCACTTATTGTTGAATCAATTGGTGGTAGAGTATGAGTAAGCAAAACATATTTAGATCAATTGAAGAGAAAACATTACGTGTGGCTAAACAGTGTAATTCACTTGAATTATTCATGCTGATTGCTTTCACAATTAAAATGCTGAACAAATTGATTGATCTAATGATGATTAAATTACGTGAGGAATCAAAAGTGTTTAAATCAGGTGGTGGTAGGAAATGAAGAGTAAGATACTCAAATGCTGTCCCAAGTGTGGTGCACCAAATAAGTGTGAAGTACTATTTTGGGATATACACGGTGTAATTATAGTCTCACTTGATTGTATCAAATGTGGTTACAAGACTAAATTGAAATTATAGGTGTACTCACATGAGTATGGTTATACCAATCAAGTGTCCTAGATGCAATCAAATGATTAAAGCAAAGGTACTCTCAGTTGATGAGAAGAACCAAATGTATGTTGAAGTGAAATGCCCATACTGTGGGTTTAAATGGAAAGGCATGGTGTAGGGAAAAGTTTATAAGCATGTGATACTAAGTATCACATGGTGTTTCAAATGGGTACGTACAGGATAATTAAGATTGAAAACATAAGATTCAAGGATATTGTAGGTGAATTATCAGATGAAGAAATAGAAGCAATTACTAGGGAAATAGTGGAAAGGATCAAGGATATAACCTACACTAGTTTAGAACATAAAGTACATAAAGCAATAGAGGAACTAATTAATACTAATCCATATACAGATGATATTATAACATTTGAATGGAAATTAGAACTAACCGTTTCAGATTTAATACAAATGATAGGAAGGATAAGGAGAAAACAAAGTGAAGAGGCAAAAAGTTTATAAGCATGTACTACAAAGTGATACACAGGTGATAAGATGGAGTTGAGTCATAAGATACGTATATCAGATGATATAACAGTTGAGATAAGACATAGTGTTACTAATAAATACACATGGGTTAATCTAAAATACATGGATAAGATAGTGTTCCAAACAGCACTTGAAGATTTCAAGGAACTAGTGAAGAATATACAAAATAATATAGACACATTTGAAGTAATATGTGAGGAATTCCATAGGGTGATAAAATGAAGGTGCAAACGGATAAACTCACCAAATATTCTTCGGTTGTAGAAGCACTAATATGGTGGGTATCATATTGTGAAAACGATTTGGAAAACTTAGCAAAAGCATGTATAAAACAGTTGAGAAAATCAAGTGAGGAAATCCCTCAAGTGAAAAAACAAATTGAAGAGTTAATACAACTGATAGAAACATATGTTTCCTTACCACTAGAGACAAGGAGTTATGCGTGTGAATTACTGGATACAATTGATATGAAATTCAAACAGTTGTTATACACAAGTGCAAGGGTGTTATAGATGAGTGAACAAATGAGTAAGGAAATTATTGATAAGATAAATGAACTATCAGATGAGATAACAGAGAGGGTAATACAAATGGTTAAACAGTTTGACAGTAGAGAACAAAGACTAGCATTTGTTGGTACACTGGTTGATAAGATATTATCATCATGTGATTTTACAGCTACTGAAGTACTGGGTATTCTAGAAACTATAAAGTTCAGGATTGCATTATTCACTTGGACTAGGAGTACAATAATGATTATTGCAAGTGAAAATAAAAGTGAAATGAACTATTCGGTCTAGCCCACCTTTTTTTCTTCATGTGTTTTTTTCACTTGTCTTGTGCGAAAAGCTTATATATGTGCTGTATCACTAAATAACACAGGTGTTTGGGTAT
>Ga0190363_1001616_pt1 | contig 13259 bp, 15 predicted proteins | sample 48721867_MG_FD_161272 | JGI IMG/M metagenome (GOLD analysis project Ga0190363, IMG submission 161272) | Hydrothermal vent microbial mat bacterial communities from Southern Trench, Guaymas Basin, Mexico - 4872-18-6-7_MG | ecosystem: Environmental > Aquatic > Marine > Hydrothermal vents >...
TAAATCTTAATGTGCGTTCCCCTTCTATTAGTTGATGTACGTCATATACTGGCATGCCTAGTCTCGTTAGAGTATGTCTATATTCCTCATATCCTTTTTCAACTAAGACTACATTTACGAGCTCTCTAATTAGAGGTGCAGTAAGGTATTTAACATTAAGCCTTAATAGTTTCTTTTCTACTTCCTGAGCTATCTCTTCAGCTATTTTCTTGGGTACGCTAGCTTCCCTAACTAGTGTATCTACTATTTTACTTCTATCGAATTCTTCTATTCCTGGTAATGTTTTCCTTACAAGCAGTAATCTTCTCTCTCTCTTTGCGATTTCTTCTAATCTACTAATTAACTCTACTACATTATGTCCCAGCTCTGTTAGTCTATACTCTCCTTCTCTTTCATTTGTTTTTATAAGGTTAAGTGATGCTAAGATCTTTAAGTGATAACCAAACTTTCCTGTATCTCTACGAGGATCCATACCTAGATTACGCATAAGCTCAGTAAAGGAAAGAGACCCATATTTATAAAGGTTCTTGAGTATTTTAAGACGCATATCATTGCCTAATGCTTTGATTATATGAGATATTCTAACGTCCTTGCGCATGATGGCATCTACCCTGATAAAGGCAGTTCCTTAACAATAATTATATTGTGAAGTAAAGTATTTAGGGTTTCGATAAGCTAGGTGAGTAATGATATGATGACTGGAACATTAATACTTTATGATCCTTTCAATATTATGATATACGTACACCCTAGGGTATACCCCCCAAGTGAGGATACCTTTCTTATGCTAGAGTCTGTACTGAAAGATTTAGAAAAATCGCATTACTCTAAAATTCTCGAAATTGGGTGTGGTAGTGGTCTAATATCCGTAGTCTTAGCGAAACTTGGAAAGCAAGTTACTGTTATAGATATAGATCCGTATGCTATCAAATGTACTTTACTTAATGCATATATAAATGGTGTAAGGCAGAGAATACGTGTTCTTCTAGGAGATCTATTCTCACCTTTACATAAAGGTAATCTTTTCGATTTGATAGTATTTAATGCTCCTTATATGCCTCCCAAGCATAATTTCATAGATCTCCGAGTTGAGGGAGGACTGGATCTCATAAAGAGATTCTTAAAAGGTGCTAGTACTTTCCTTTCAGATAGAGGGAAGATTTTTCTGAGTTCATCATCTTGTACGCCAATTAGTGCTGTTATTGATACTATTAAGGATTTTAATTTTAGATATGAAGTGATGAGTACTTCGCATAGTTTTATGGAGAAGATCTTTGTACTTAAGATTTTTAGGTAGTTATTATCATGTAGTAGACTAGATGGGTCAATATAGATGGAGATAAGAGTAGTCTTAGTTGAACCATTATACGAATTCAATATAGGATACGTAGCTAGGAGTATGAAAAATTTTGCACTTAATGAATTATACATAGTTCGTCCTCAGACGCGGATAGGGCCTATTGCACGTATGATGGCTATGCATGGACAGGATATACTAAGTTCAGCAGTAATTGTGGATTCTCTTGAAGATGCTATAAAGGGCGTAGATTATGTAATTGGAACAACAGGTAAAAGTGGACGTAGAGATATTGCTAGATCATTAATAAGTCTTAATGAACTATGTAAACTAATAAAACAATCAAAGGTGAAAGGTAAATTAGCTCTTCTCTTAGGAAGGGAAGACTACGGTCTTACAAATGACATACTCGAGAGATGCGATGTAGTTGTAACTATTCCCGCAAATCCTCAATATCCTATTCTTAACCTTTCACATGCCGCGGTCATATTCTTTTATGAGTTCTATAAATTACGTCGTAAGCCTAAGTTAGCTATTGATAATGCACCAGGGGAAATGAAAGAACGTCTAATCGACTATTTTAATCAGTTCTTAGAGCTCATAAGCTATCCTTCTCATAAAAAGAGAGCTGCTATAATTACATTTAGACGTTTACTAGGTAGGTCTTTTGCTTCTAGAAAAGAGGTTACAATACTCTATGGTGTTTTCAGGCGTGCTATTCAAGCTATAAAGTGTTCTAAGGATTACGAGGAAAATATTTAATTAGTAGAGTCTTTCTATATAAGAACTCAGGGATAAGCAATGCCACTAAGACCAGGAAGATGTTATCGTAAGATTAAAGGGCCGCCTTACACTAGGTTAGAGTATATTAGTAGTATTCCACCTGTTAATATCGCGAAGTTCGAAGATGGTAATGTACATGGAGATTTTCCAGTCACTCTTCATTTAGTAGCTCTTGAAGACGGTCAGATTAGAGCAAATGCCCTTGAAGCTGCTAGGTTGGCTACTATCCGTTATCTAGCTTCTGAAGTTGGATCCTCGAACTATTTCTTTAAGCTAAGAGCTTATCCGCATCATATTCTTCGCGAAAATAAAATGATTGCTGGTGCTGGTGCTGACAGATTACAGGATGGTATGCGTTTAGCTTTCGGTACTCCTATTGGAAGAGCTGCAAGAGTACATCGAGGAAAAGAGATAATAACCGTTAAGACTTATCCTCAATTCATTGAACAAGCCAAAGAGGCGCTAAAAAGAGCTTCTTATAAACTACCAGTACCCTGTCGTATTGTCATGGAGGTAAAAGCATTAGCATGATCTCTTCAAAAAGACTTTATGCTGATAGGGTAGAAACTTGTATAGAGATATGGAGTCTTATTCTAGAGGGCAGTGTCAAGTCTCGTGAAGAAGTTAGAGCTCTCTTAAAAGAGTATTATACTGAACGTAGTATCGAGCCTATAAGAGGAAAAAGCAGAATAGAACTATTCGATAAAGAGCTCATAACTTTGTATATCGTCGGTAAGTATGGTTTAGGAGTCCATGAAGAGGTTCCTAATATAGTTAGGAGAGTATTTAGTCTAGAGCATAGGTGTGAGGTTGCATACTATAGAATTCTTAAGGGAGAAAGCCCACGTATAGTAATGAGTGAGGTCTTTAAGTCTTATGATTCAGCCCTGCTATTCCGTATGTTAAGATTTGTTGTTACTCTTGTACTCTTAGGATTTGACAATGAGGAGAACCTAGTAATGGTACTTAAAAATGTAGCGGAAGCTTTTCCAGAATATGCATCTAGGTTTCCCCTTTTTGCACGTTTCTATATCTGCTTAAAATTATGTGAAGCTATAGCCCTTGGTAAAATCAGGTCCCCTCTAGAAAAAGAGACTTTAAAACATGCCCTATGTATCAAACTCGGCTTTAATCGCTGTGCACCACCAGATCATATGATTTATGATGTAGGTAGAAGTGTATATAAGATTAAGGAAGATGCACTAAAAAGAATACTCTCAATAAATGAAGCACTAATTAGTAAAGACTAATATATGAGGATATAGCCCTCCTAAGTAAATCCTCCTCTCATGAATTATATTTAATTTGAATTTACTAGCTATATTCTTAGCCAACTTATGCTTTGTAGTTATTATAGTTAATGTTCCGCCGTTTCTCAATAGGGTCTTAGCTCCTTTAATTAATCCTAGGTATATGCGCTTTATATCTTTAGGTTTCATTCTTATACCATAAGGTGGGTTCGTTACTATCCTATCAAATTTCATACCCATAAACTCCTTCTCTAGACGTCTAACATCTCCGACTTTAAGTATTATTTTATCAGCTACACCAGCCTTTACTGCGCTTTTTCTAGTGCCTATTAGGTATTCCCTATTTATATCCATACCATAAAGTTTAATGTTCTTAAAGGAGAGCGCTGCTTCTATAAGTATAGTGCCACTTCCACACATAGGATCAAGTACTATTTCATTATCCTTTACACCTGCTATCTTTAGTAATGCATATGCTATGGTTGGCCTAAGTGCAGCAGGATGTACAAATATCCTATAGTCTCTTGCATGGAGACCCTTTCCTTTGCTTAAATCTATCCCTACGATGAACTTATCACCTATTACCTCAACATACACTACAGTTGTAGGGCTCCTTAGATCAACAGGGGGTCTTATACCATAGACTTTCTTTATCTTATCTATTACTGCTTGTCCTACTATACTAGCTACATCAATCGATGTGTATTCATGTATTCCTTCTCTCTGAGCTCTTACTGCTATACGGGAAAAGGGAGTTACTATGCGCTCAAATGGAACTGTATAAATCTCGTCATAGAGTTGATTAAGGTCTTTCTTGGATCTTCCCACTTCTCCTACTTTTATAAGAAGTATAACTTTCTCTAAGCTCCTGCCTAGCTTCATTAATAATATCGCATCCTGTAAGGTAACATCTCCTTTAGCTATTACTTTACCTCCTAGTCCATATGGTCTTTCTTTAATAAACACTTTCTTATCTCGGAGTATCGTTAATATTTCCTCAGCTACTATATCTTCGAGCCCCGGGATAGTATTTACTAATAAGCCCTCATACTCTAGTTCATCCATATTTGCCCTCATTGAACCATGAATGATAAGGCTTTCATGAAGTGCTTCCTAGCCCACTCTTCTGCCTTCTCTAAGTCTAATATATTATATGTATTGTAGTAGGCTAAAACTCTTGCTAATTTGATTATATTAAATGCTATACTGTCTGCACTAATATCCCCTCTTATTATAAGCATTGGAGGATGAAGCCTACAAAAGAAATGTTCCCCTTTTATACCGTCTTCTTTAGGATAACGATTATACGCTTCACTGTCTAAGACTAGAATCATGGTATTTAGTGGAGGGTTTAATCCTTCCTCTACCGAGACGCTATATGTGTAGTTTATTAGATTCCATATTTCCTTCTTAGTTAAACTGCTCTTCTTGCTTTCTATTCTTATATTTATTATGAACATTCCCTTCCCTAGTATCTCTCTATTGTTTCATCTTAGTAACTGTTATTACACGTTGTACATTTAACTTCTCATTCTCACCTTCTCCATTTTTATAAAACCACCATAATGGGCTTTCTTTGGTTATAGTATATTTTATGCCATGACTTGATATCTTATATATATCAATCAGTTTCTCTCTTCTAAGCTGCTCAAGAACCTCTCTTACTAGCGTTAATGTAACAGGTTTTGTCGAGATGTTAGCTGTCTTCGCAAGTTTCTTACACGTAAATGTAACACAGCTTCCTCTAGCTTTCTTAACTAATTTACCTAGAGCTTCAAGAGTTAGCCTTTCAATATCCTCAAATCTTTCTATCACTAACGCCCCCTATCGACCTATAGGGCTTAAATAGAATGGCTATTCTCTTTAGAAATGGCTTATATCTACTCTGATAACTCTCTAAGAGTATCGTAGTATTAGGGGGGATCTACGATAAGTTACAAGGCACCTATAGTGCACTACACTCCTATGCCAAGAAAGCTAGTTTATGCTATCTTAGAATTATTAAAGTTAAGTGATAAAGATGTCTTGTGGGATTTGGGCTGTGGAGATGGTCGTATTTTAATCGCTGCTGCAAGAATCTATGGAGCACGTGCAATAGGAGTTGAGATTAGGAGGTGGCTTACTAGAATAGCTATTAGGAATATTAGAAAGTTTAACTTAAGTGATAGAGTAGCTATTATCTGCGGGGATTTCTTTAGAATAAACCTTTCAAGCGCGACCGCCATAACATTGTATTTATCCACTAAGGTGAATAACGTTCTTAAGAAGAAATTCGTATCTGAACTTAAGGACGGTACTAGAATCATATCTCTCGACTTTGAAATACCTGGTTGGCCTTATAATTCATTATTTAAACTTAATGATGGCTTTAAAGTTCATAATGCTTATTTATATGTGTTTAAGAGGAGTAAATATAAATAGCAGTGTTGAGATTTCCTAGCTCATATACTTTAATATCAGGGGGACACATAATTGGGACTACGTATGGGAAATGACATATTCATTCCAGACTCCTCCGCTATAATAGAGGGAGTCGCGCGAGAATTAGTAGAGGATAATAGGTTAAAAGGAGATCTTGTAGTCCACCTACTCTTGATTAGATATTTCAGAAAATTAGCTCTTTCTGGAAAGGGTGAAGGTAAGCTAGGACTTAAAGAAGTAGAACTCTTAAGGGAAGTCTCTACTAAGTCTCCTCAAGTAAACGTAGTCTTTATGAGCGAGTTGCCAGATGAGCTCTCTTCATTAAAAACTGAAGATGATATAGATTTCATAATCTGTGAATTAGCGAGAGAGCTTAACGCTACGCTAATTACTAGTAGCATAATTCAAAGGGATACTGCTAGTGCGTTAGGAGTACCAGTGATATACCAAAGACGTCATATAGGCCCAGAACTTACTTTTGAAAAGTTCTTTGATGATGAAACAATGAGCATACATTTAAAGGAGGGAGTACCACCTTATGCTAAAAAGGGTAGACCAGGTCACTGGCGATTCGTTCCTTTAAGGAAGACTCCTCTAACTAGGGATGAAATAGAGTTAATAGTTCGTGAGATATTGGAGGCTTGTAGAACTCGAGAAGACTCCTATATAGATCTAGAGCGAGCTAGATCTACTATTTTACAGTTAGGATACTACAGAATAGTCATCACTAGGCCACCACTATCTGATGGATTAGAAGTTACTGCTGTTAAGCCATTGGTTAAACTATCCATAGAAGACTACAATCTTCCTGAGAAACTAATAAAGAGGCTTGAAGAAAAAGCAGAAGGTATACTTATAGCTGGAGCTCCTGGAATGGGTAAAACCACTTTTGCTCAAGCACTCGCTGAATTCTATTTAAGAAGAGGTAAGGTAATAAAAACTATAGAATCACCACGAGATCTACAGTTACCTCCAGAAGTTACACAATATTCAAAATCAAGAGCAACATCCGATGAACTCCACGATGTGCTCCTCCTATCTAGACCCGACTATACAGTATTTGATGAGATGAGAACTACTGAGGACTTTAGATTATACATGGATCTAAGATTGGCTGGTGTAGGAATGATCGGTGTAGTCCATGCTACATCTCCTATAGATGCTATTCAGCGATTTGTAGGTAGAGTAGAATTAGGGATGATACCCTCTATAATAGATACTGTTATATTCATAAGAGATGGTAAAGTTACTAAGGTATATGAGTTAAGCATGGTTGTTAAGATACCTCATGGATTAAGAGAAGCTGATTTAGCTAGACCTGTGGTAATAATTAGAGACTTCTTAACGAATGAGCCTGAGTACGAAATCTATGTCTTTGGTGAAAGAACGTTCGTCGTACCAATTAAACGCAGAGTTTCAGCTTTAGAAGGAAAGGCAAAACGAGCTATAAAGCAAGTTTTAAAACGCTATATTCCTCAAGACGAATTCGATATTGAAATTACTGGAGGAGGAAAAGCTCTAATCCATGTACCTTCCGAGTACATAGCTATACTCGCTAGTAGTAAGTATAGAAAAAAGCTTGAACGTATAGGAAGAAGGCTAGGTCTTGAAATAGAGGTCATTCCACATTAGTATCTTGTCATGGAACTTCATGGATTCGCAAACTTAGCGATGAATATAAATTAATATTTAAAGTGTATTTATCTAGAAATAGTATAGTGGTGTTATTAAGATGGACATATGGGGAGAAAAAGTTTTCATTGACTACGTCCCCTCACGCTTATTCCTTTCTCCTCAATATGAAGAAGAGGTGTTGAAGATTGGCTTATAGACCGAGAAGTTGCAAAGGATGTATATTCTATAATCCTGAGACTGGTATTTGTTTCAGATATGGTATTAGAATCTCTGATCCTGAAAAACCCTTTTGTGCGGAGCTTAGCGTAGAGAGAGGTTCCTCATCTAATGAAAGACTTCCCTCTCAAAATTCTCCTCAAACTCAAGTAAGTTCACCAGCTAGGTTAAGATCCTTAACATCGTCTAGAACTACTACTCTTAGAGGGGTAAAGCCTAGCTTAGAGAAGCAGAGATTAGCTATCGAATCTGGGCTGGAGCCTACTGGTGTTATTGGTCTCGATGAAATAATAGGTGGTGGCTTTATAAGAGGAAAAACATATCTTGTAGCTGGTGAAACAGGTACTGGAAAGACGCTTTTCTCTATACAGTTCCTCATTACAGGCGTTCGTTTTAATGAGCCAGGTGTTTATTTGGCAATAGACGAACCTTCTTCCCATGTTATAGAAGGAGTCCGTCGCTTTGGGTGGGATGTTCGTCCTTTAATTAAGAAAAGAATGTTGCAATTCTTAGATATGAAGGAACACTTCGAGAAGGTATACTTAAAGGGAGGCCGTACCAAGATAGAACCTCGTTATGTAGCTGAAAGTATTCTAGAATATGTTGAACGTATAGATGCGAAGAGGTTAGTCATAGATCCTATAGCTCCGCTCATGTATAGTAGTCATGCTGATGTCTTATGGGTTAGAGAGTATCTTAGGGAATTGATTTTTACTCTTGAGCGTAAGGGTGATATAACTACTATAATGACCTCTGAGGTCCCAACAGGGTCTACCTCTTATAGTAGATTTGGAGTTGAGGAATTCTTAGCTACAGGTATCATAGTTCTAGGCTTAGAAGAGATAAAGGGAAGAGTCGTGAGGACATTATTTATAAGGAAAATGAGATGGTCTCCTGTTCAGCCATCAAAGTATGTATTCAGAATAGAGCCTGGACGTGGTATTATAATAGAAGGTCCACTCGAATCAGTCTACTAATTCATTAAAGGTGACTTAATATGTCCTTCTCTAGGTTACGCGATGCATTAACTAGTACCATATCTAATCTCTTTAAGGCACCCTTTGTGGATAAACGTGTAATAGAAGAGACTATACGCGGTATTCAACGTGCACTATTAATGGCAGATGTTAATGTACACTTAGTTCTTTCTCTTTCTAACAATATTCGAGAGCGAGCCTTAAAGATTAAAGCTCCTCCAGGCTTTTCAAGAAAGGAGGTCGTACTCAGGATAATCTATGATGAACTGGTTAAACTTCTTGGAGGAGAAAAAGCTCCAATTACTGATATTCCGCTAGGTAAAGGTTACACTTTAATGCTTGTAGGAATACAAGGTTCAGGCAAGACTACTACTGCTGCTAAGTTGGCTTGGTTTTATAAACGAAAAGGACTTAAAGTAGGATTAGTATGTGCCGATACATATAGGCCTGGTGCATATGATCAGCTGGCTCAACTAGCTAAAAGAGTTGGAGTATCAATATATGGTGCAAAGGAGGCTAATTCTAATGATCCTATCGATATAGCTATTAAGGGCGTTAATTTATTCAAAGATAAGGGATTTGATCTAATAATAATTGATACCGCCGGAAGGCATAAAGATGAGACGTCCTTAATGAATGAGATCTCAAAACTTAATGAGATTATTAAACCTGATGAAGTCATGTTAGTCATAGATGCTACCATAGGACAACAAGCAAAATCTCAAGCTGAAGCATTCCACAAAGTAGCTAAAGTTGGTTCTATTTTTATCACGAAACTTGATGGTACAGCGAAAGGTGGAGGAGCCTTATCTGCTGTTGCGGCAACAGGTGCTAGAGTGAAATTCATAGGAGTTGGAGAAAAGGTAGAGGATATCGAGCCTTTTGATCCCCCAACATTTGTATCAAGGCTCCTAGGAATGGGTGATATTAGGACTCTTATCGAAAAGATGAAAGAAGCTGAGATTTCTAAAGAGATCAGCGAGAAAGTTATGTCTAGAATTATGAGTGGTAAATTTACATTACTCGACCTCTATTCACAATTTAAAGCTATTAGGAAGATGGGTCCATTAGCTAAGCTTATTGAGCTCTTACCAGGCTTTGGTCTTGGCATCCCAAAAGAGTTAGCTGATGTAGCTACTGAAAGAATAGATCGTTGGCTTGTAATCATGCAATCCATGACTAAAGAAGAGCTAGAGAACCCACGCATTATAAATAGATCTAGAATAGAACGTATAGCTAGAGGTTCTGGGACCTCCTCTAAGGATGTTAAAGAGCTTATTAACTATTACAATATAATGAATAGAGCCTTCAAAAAATTACTAAGAAGAGGAAAGAGACTTAGAGGATTAGGATTCCCTTACAAGTTTAACGTATGAGCACTAGGAACTTCTTATTCAAGTTTAAATATAAAGAACTTAAAGAGATCAGGGGAACTTTCTTACGAAGTATTGTGTATTCTCTATTAATATCTCATAACATACGAAGAAATTCTAATGTTTACATATTGTTGGAGGGTGTACTATCTAATGGACTAGGACTAATATCACTTAATGGAGCTACAATACGCTATTTAAGACCTGATGAGTCTAGCTCTTGGGGGATCTTAAGAAAGAGTTTAAAAGCACTAAAGCGTATACCCAAGCTGAGAAAAAGGGAAGTCATATCACCTCACTATGGAGTAAATGTTTATACTCTATCTAAAGTGAAGGAAATCTTACAAATCATAAAGCCAGTATCCGCATCCCTGATAATCTCAGACGAGAGGGAAGAGCATAATTTTCCTTTTGTTATTAAGAAAACAAAGGAGGATCTACTTATAATCTTTAATATGAGCTACTCACGTTTTTCGTGCAACGAGATAAGGTCCATTACTCAGAGCACAGGTGAAGTAATAAGGTTGTGTTTAAAAGATACTGACTTAACATTAGATCAAGCAGTAGCTGTTATAAATTGGCTTTTAGATGAGTATTGTGAGGCTTCATATGAATAGCCTATTACTAGAGAGAGCACTAAAGCTATTAGAGCAATATCCATTATGCTCCTCATGCCTTGGTAGACAATTTGCTTTATTAGGTTATGGATTATCCAATAGCGAAAGAGGCGATGCTATAAAGACTTTACTACTAATGCGCACTTCTCGGGGTGAACCTCCTAAGGAAAGGGATATTAAGTTGATTTCTCTACTAGCTAGATCCGGTTTTAAGCCAGCACAGGAATTAGCTGAAGTACTGAATATCAAGATAAGTAAGCTCCCCTGTTATATATGCGAGGACAAACTAAGCGAACTAAGGTCTGTAGTCCCTAAGATCGTAAATGATCTTACGAAAATTGAATATAACACATTTCTCGTAGGTTCCATCGTCCCTAAAGATGTTTTAAAGCGAGAGGAAGAAGTTAGGATATCTCTTAACCTACCTTATGCTGAGTCTATCAAGAGGGAAATCAATAGAGAAGTAGGGAAACTAATCCAGAGTATGACTGGCAAGACTGTTGAGTTCAAGAATCCTGATATCCTCATATTAATAGACTTAGAGAACCTTTCATATAGCATAAAGATTTTCCCTCTCTACATCTATGGTCGTTATAGAAAGCTTAGGAGAGGTATACCTCAAAGTAGATGGCCTTGTAAGCATTGCTTTGGTAAAGGGTGTGAAGTATGTGGGTATCGGGGAAAGAGATACCCATTTTCAATTGAAGAGCTAATTTCTAATCTGATTGTCAAAGCTTCCAGAGGGAAATATGCCATATTACATGCTGCAGGAAGGGAGGATATCGATGCTAGAATGCTTGGTAGAGGAAGACCCTTTATTCTAGAAGTCATAGAACCTATTAAAAGAAACATAAACCTTAAGGAAATTGAGATGTTGATAAATTATTCGTACAGGGGTCTCGTGGAAGTCTATGATCTTAAAGTCGCTACCTCTGATTTAGTGCGTTATTTTAAGCTCTCCTCAAAAGTAAGGCGAAAGCTCTATAGAGCTATCATTAAGGTCGATCGATTACTCTCTGATATAGACATCTCTAAACTAGAAGACGTATTTGAAGACAAGATTATATATCAAAGAACTCCCTTAAGAGTTATCCACAGACGTCCTGATAGAATTCGTGAAAAAAGAGTCTATAGGCTTAAGGTTCTACATAAGAGCAAGGAACACTTAGAGGTACTGATATTAGCGCAGGGTGGACTGTATATTAAGGAGTTAATAAGCGGAGATAATGGTAGAACCTCGCCTAGTATAGAGGAAGAATTAGGTATAAATGCTGAATGTGTTGTATTGGATGTTATTGAAGTTGAAGGTTAACTTATTACTTCTAAATAAAACATATCGACTTTAGCGTTTATCTTAATTAAGATGTGCAGTTCATTATATGAGAACCTTTAATTTGAACTGTACTATTTTCTATTTTTGAGTAATATGGGTGTATATCATGAAGCGTGTGATCGAAGTCAAGGAACTTACATTACCTGAAGTTAAAGCCCTCCTCGAAAAGAGAGGAGAGGATGCTGAATTGAATAGAGTACAGAGGATAACCCTCGACTATGTATCCAGATTCTGTAAAATAGATCTCGAATCTGCACTTAAATTAAAAGATGAACTTACAAAGAAGTTCGGCTTGTCGCTTTTTGCAACAATACAGATAATTAATATAATGCCTGAAAGTATTGAAGAACTTAGAACCTTATTAACCCAGGAAGGTAAAGTCTTCACTACAGAAGAACTGGAATCAATTCTAGCTACGCTAGACAAATATCGTGAGAAAGAGGAATCAGAATAGTTAATTGTGCTATTTTATATTTAACTAATTAGGAGGTTATTTAATGCCTAATAGTAGATCCTATGAAAGAGTATATGAGGAGTATGCTTACATACTGGATTTTCTCCCATTTCCTCTACCTACTACCTCTTCTCGCTTAAAATGGAGAGGACCTATAGCTCAGGCTATTGGTGAAGATTATTTTACACTATTAGAACTTGCACCAAGACCTGGTATAACCTTAAATATAGGTGAAAGGGTTTTCATAGGAAGAGGAGAGCGGGATAAGATAATCAAAGTTTTAAGGAAGATAAACTTCGATGAGCTTACCACTACTGCTAAAAATGAGCTTTCACGTATAATCGATACCATAGTAACCAGAAATGAACATAAATTTGTAAAGTTCTTTAACGAAGCCCCTCCTTTAACCACAAGACTTCACTCTTTAGAGCTCTTACGAGGGATAGGTAAAAAGCTCCTTTGGGAGATATTACGAGAAAGAGAAAAGAAACCCTTCGAGAACTTTGAAGATATCCGAGCGAGAACTAGAATCTCAGATCCTAAGAAAGCAATCATTGAGAGGATACTTGAAGAATTAGAGAATAATGAGAAATACTACCTATTCGTTAAATGGAAGAGGTCTTTTCGATAAAAATACTTAAAAGTAATACTGTTATCGTTATAATCTAGTCCTCAAGAAGGGGAGTTCAGCTTATGTCTATAGTGTATTGTATTAAATTCGATAGTAGAAAGCATAATATAGCTAATAACATAAAGGCACTCCTTAAAGTTGCAAAAGTTAATGAAATTATAAATGAAGGCGATATTGTAGCTATTAAAGTTCACATGGGTGAGAGAGGTAATTTCCGCCATCCTAGACCTCAGATAGTTAGAGCAATAGTAGACTTTGTTAAGAACTATGGT